>Ga0315312_1000123_pt1 | contig 127197 bp, 137 predicted proteins | sample TDP7_MG_FD_203629 | JGI IMG/M metagenome (GOLD analysis project Ga0315312, IMG submission 203629) | Freshwater sediment microbial communities from Lake Towuti, South Sulawesi, Indonesia - TDP7 | ecosystem: Environmental > Aquatic > Freshwater > Lake > Sediment | place: Indonesia: South...
GAATTTTGGTAACGGAAGGGTAAGAGTGAAGTTCTAAAATTGAGTCTTCATTTGGGTTGACTGGGAAAATTTCTCCTTTAAAAACTCCTCTCCTCTTGTTTTCGACAAAATTTTTGAAAATCACGTGGCCTGCTTTGTTTATCTTTTTTGTTGCTCCGACAATAGCGACTGAACGAGGGTTGAAAAAGGCGTCTAGTCGCTTGAGGGAGGGTTCCATGCGTTTTTCACCTTCTGCTCTTCCTAACAATAACTTGGGTTTACGCGTATTTCTTCATATTAGGGCTATGCTTTTATTTCTTTTTTCTGAAGTTTTGCAAGCATATTCGGAAGAATTATGCGCATGGCTGAAAACATAGAGAAAGTGACTTTAGCAGAAATGGTTAAACTCTTAAAAGAGAAAAATTAAATTGTAAGCCAACGCTGACCGCGTTGGAGGCATGTTACCGCCTAGCCCCAATTGAAGGACAGAAAAGAGAAAGTGCGAAAGAGAAAGAGAAATAAAGAATGAAGGTGTCTAAGTTTCGGCTTTCTACTGTTATTTGGTGTATATAGATTGAAGAAAAAAGAATCGTTGAAGTATGTACTGGTAGTTGCCCTCGTTGCTACCCTCCTATTGTCCACATATTTAGGTATTAGCATAAACAATTCGCTACAAGCATGCTTGGAAAAAAATCGGGAAGCCTCGGGTCATATGGCACAGCAATTTTATATTAGTGTAAATATGGCTACAGATATTGAGTATGAGCCTAATGTAGACAACATAGAAGCTTTAATTGAAGGTTTTCTTCATGAAATGTTTTATGCATGGTCTTCTCTTTACGGTTTGAGGAAGCTGAATCCTGAGTTAAGCGAATATGAAAAGCCGCTCTACTTAATTGATAGATTAGTATACCATTTCATTTCGTCGATGACATATACAGGTGAATCCACTGTGCGGTCGGTCTTTGAACACTTGCTCGTTGAAGCGGGATATTCGGGCAATTATTCCATTCCAGTAATCGCTTTCAAAGAACTCAACCAGACATCGTTTCAGAAAATTGATGAGTTGGGACATGAAGTTCTTGAATCGTTTGCGCCATTCAATGCAAAAAGGCTTGACAACACAGTCAACATGGTTGAAGAATTACAAAGCCTTTTAAGCCAATGGATAGATAAGTACTCATAGCCCTATTATCACAAAGGCTCTTTTTCTGTTGTTTGAAGCTTTATGGCGTTAGGCTTTATTACTGCTTAAGGGCTTAAGAAGGGGGAATTAGCAGAGGGTATTGTCACGAATGATTACTATGGGTTTATGTTTTACTGTCTCAAGCATTTCCCAACTCACTTCAGTTAACCCCACTTTGAACTTCTCAGCCATATCCCATACAGTTCTTCCAGCGCCAAAACCTCTTGCACGGTTTGCGACCTCAGCGATTTCTAAGGCTTTTTCAGCTGGTATTTGGCATCCAGCCACTGCTATTGGTGTCGCGTTTCGTTTGAGCTTAAACATTCGCCCAATAACATAAGAAATAAATCCATCAAGAGAATGAATGCCCTTAATTGGTTTTGGACGTGGAGTGAAGTGGAAATTTTTGAAGGAATAGGTTTTATCAGTGTCTGCAATTATTACAAAAACTTTCTTTCGCAGTCTTGACCATACTTGTTTACGGATTTTTATGGCTATTTCCTCTGCATTTTTTAAGGGTAAACTTACATAAGAATATGCCAAATTACTTCCATCAATGCCTCCTTCAGAGCCAAACATTAAAGCCTGCAGAAGGCCAGCATGTTGTAGGGCAACTTGTTTATGGGGGCTACCCGTCTCAAGGGGATATTCACGAAGGTGTTGGAGCAATCTTTTCTGGAAATGGCACAGTGGTCCGAGAATATAGCCCCAGACTATTCGCATCCAATACTTGGCAATTAGCTTTGCACTTAAACTAGGCTTAACATGGCTTTCGTCAACAATGTTGTTTAAGGCTGTTGAAACTGCTTTTTCTGAAATAACCACGAAATCTCCGTCAGCTATTTTTCCATCAATCCCATTGATGATTTCTTCTAAGTAGTTTTCTCCCGGCTTCCAATATTTCGTGATAATAGCTAGAACTCTGCATTTATTCATTTTCTCATGCTGATGTAGGATGTAATCACAATTCTTTAAAGCGTTTTTTTATTTCTTCAACATTGCATTCGGGTGGCTTCATTTTTCTTTCAAGGCAATAGCCTAACTCGACACATGATGGTCCGGCGTTTTCGAAAAGTGCAGGTGCAGCTTTTTTGGCTTGTTTTAGCATTTCAATTGCGATTTCTCTTATTTCCCACTGTGCGCGTGCACAGCATCGCAGATTGAAAAAGTGGCGTAGTTCACGAGCGTTCATAGTAACGATTATGTTTGTTTTGGCAGCGTTTGGCAGAATAAACCTTGCATCCTCTTTTGGAATTCCCAGTTGCAGGAGTTTCTGGTAGGCTTCAGAAATTTTCTCTAATGTTTCGTCAAAAACTTCTTTTGCTTTTACATTTTCTGTTATGCTTTTTGGTGTCACATATTTTTCCAGCGTATCATAGGTGACGTAGCGTTGGCTCTGCTGTGTGAAGGACGCGATGCGGTGTCTGACAAGTTGATGTGTCATGGCTCTGGAAACGCCCTCGATGCTGAAGGTGAAGGATGCATGTTCGATCACTGAAACATGTCCGTAACCGGCAACGCGTTTGATTATTCGCTTAGCTGTTTCTTTGTCCATCTTCTCCAAAATTTCTGTGGGGCTTCCACTTTTTGTTGATGTTAAAGCAGCGGCTCCGCATAAAAGCTCCGCATCTGCCGTGTAACGAAGAAGCTTAATCTTCAACTTTTAAACCTCACCCTTCACTTTAGAATGAAAGTAATAAATTTGCTTTGTGCAAAAGAATGTTAGAGAAAAGTTTTGGCTGATGTTAGACGTGGGCGTAGACGCGGTCGTTGGTGTATCTTCCGCTTTCCATTTCTGCTTCTATTTCATGCAACAACAATATTCGCTTAAATGTAGGTGGATGCGTCGAGAACCAAGTGTTTATTTTTGTCCATGTGGATTTGGCTTCTTTTTCCATGGCTAATTCTAATTCTCTTTCGTCAAGCACTCCATCTTTGTTTAAGTCGTATTCTTCTTTTTTCTCCATTATTGTTTGAATCTCCTGTTTAGCCATCGCAGGATCTTCTATGTAGAAGGCTCTGGCTCCAGACGGCGGTTTAGGGGAAAGTGACAGGCCGTATGTGATTTTTGCGAGTGCGCTTTCTAGGCTTCGGGGCGAACCTGTAACATAGGCTGAGTATGCATCTGCGTAATGCTCTCGGAGTCTGCTAAGCCGCATTGCGCATAGAAGCGAGATTATGTAGACTATGTAAGAGATTATTCCGATGGCGAAAAGTGCGGCTCTCATTTGGCTTTCTTCTTTCTTTTTTGATGAACCCGAAAATCTTGCTGCTGTCCATGTTGACCTTGCAATTAGATAAGCAATTAATGGCAGTGCAGAAATAACTGTCATTATAATGTAATCTTTATGTTTTATATGTCCTAACTCGTGTCCGATTACACCTTTAACTTCGTCCTCGTTCAGTTTTCTTAGGAGCCCTTCATGAACTGCTAGTGTGGCGTCGCTGGCGGTTCTGCCGAAGACAAAGGCGTTGGGTGTGGTGTCTGGAACTGTGGCCAATCGTGGCATCGATATTTCACTTTTGTCTGCTAGTTCCTTTACGGTGGATTCAAGCCATGGGTTCTCTCCAGATTCCAGACATTTTAGTCGCGTAGACATTCTGACGATGGCTGGTCCTATGAGGTACTGAAACAGTATGAAGAGGATGGTGAGGATAACTGAGTAAACCAAGTTCAGTTGAATAATGAACATTATTGCTGCTAGGAATGCCGCGAAAATGAAGGCTACTAGGAATATGGATGTTCCCATTGCAAGTCTTAGCTGAGCAAGTCTTGCCATGATATCCCCCGTACTGTTCATGTGATGAAAAGTGTTTGAATTAAAGTTTTCTCAAAAATTTTTGGGAGGTAAATTTGAAAGATTGTCTATTAACTATAGGAAAAATTCTCTAAACATATTACTCTTAGTATTTGGCGCTGAGATATAGCAGTACGGCTAGTGCTCCAAGTGTAAATAGGTCTGGCAACATGGCAAATGGTCCCAAACCAATTGGCCAAAAACCGAAAGCCCGAATGATGAAGGGATTAGAGGCAAGAGCATTGAGAAGGAAGACCACTGAAAATATTATTAGCCCTATTGTGAACTCTGACCGTGTCTTCCTGTATATGTCAACATATATGAGCAACAGGAAGATCGAAAGTGTTACATTGATCGTGGAGACTACTGTTTTTGCTATGTAGAAAAACTCTATGTCTCCATAAATGATATATGAAGGTTGGCGACGGGGTTCCCAAGGAAAACGTGGAAACCAAACGGTCGATGCAGCCCAGAGTGCTGCTAAGAAAGCTACCACTACTAGAGTTGGTATTAGCAGTACTAGTAGCCAAGTTCTCGGATTTCGGTTCATATCATGCTTCATTTGCGTTACTCCTTTTTCTACTTTTTCCAGATTTTCTTCAGAATCTCCTCGAACAAAGCATAATTCTCCTCCATCGCGGGAGACAAGAAATACGTTGTACCGTACCTATCTCCAGCGGACGTGATTATTCTGTTTTTCTCAAGAACTTCAAGATGATGCCTTATTGTCCTATAATCCATTCCAAGAAGGTTCGCCAACTGATTTGCATTTTGCGGAGTCTCCTTTAAGGTCTCAATTATTTTGGCACGAGTCGCGCCACCTCTTGTACCTGCAATTAGCCACCCAAGCAAATACTTTAACGGACGCGCGCTAGCAGCCATCTATATCGCTCCGCATAGACTAAGGAGTTTCCGTAAAATTTATTTGAGCTAGAGTAATAAATGTGTCCCTCAATTTCTCACCTCAGATCAAACGAGGATATAACTAAATTATGAAAAGAATCGGGTCTAATTCTGAAAAACTCCTTAATAGCGCCACGATACTTCGACTGATTTGAGAAAAAATGGAGGTGATATGACTGGAAAGAAAAACCAAACTCTTAATGCTTTCAACAGTGCTAATCTTGGCGATATTGTCAGGAATAGCTGTAACAGTATACGCCAACGGCCTAAGCAATAGCACAACTACAGAATCTGGCATCATGCTCAATTATGGCGGCTGCCTTGGTGGCGGAAAGGGATTTGAACCACGAGGATTTGGACGACGAGGATTTGGATGGGGATTCGGCGGACCTATAACTGTCAGCGAAGAGTATAAAGACAATGTCATCAACATAGCGCAAAACGACTCAGACGTACAAGATTTGCTCGCTGATGGTTATAACATCACTGACGTAAGACCCATCATCAGCGCTACAGTTGAAGGAGACGGCACTGTAACAATGAAAGCAACGACCGCGATTGTAATACTAGAAAAAGATACAACAGGTAGAGCGTTTGTAACGGTGAATGTAGAAGAAGGAAAGGTGACGCAAATAGTGCTCTTAACGCGAACAGTGATTGAAAAATGAGTGCAATGGGCACAAAATCTCAATGTGTACACTGGATAATGGAAAATTCTCCCTTTTTTGTAACGAGTTTCAAAGTACGTTGAGAAGGAGCACACGACGCTTTTTCATTCTTTATTTCAAAATCGCTTTTGTTTGTGGATGACTATTTTGCATAATTAGATTAGGGTTAGAATTGGGTATAATTCTGAAAAATCCCTTAATAATCCGCAATTCTTGAACAGTTTGGAGGTTGAGAACAAGTCGTCAACACCCTATTCTTCAAAAAGGGCTCGTGAAGGCCCAGAAAGGCTGAAGACTTTTTTCCTTCTCCCCTCTCCTTTCTCCCTTCAGCTGATCTGGACCCTGACGAGAACCAAGGAAGAATAGACAAGACAACCAATAACGGAGATGACAACAATGGACACAGGTAAGATGTTGATACTAGTATTGGCGGCAACAATGAAGAAAGTGACAACCTCTCATTCGCTTTTTGAATCAGACTTTATGTTCTGGCGCAACTGATGAAAGTATACATTTGGTTAGAGATAGATTTTGGTATAATTCTGAAAAACAGTTTAATAATCCACTGTTCTTGAAAAGACATTGCAGCGAAGGGAGATGGCAGCAGTGAACAACCAGAAGGTTCTTAATCCCAATCCCGGTGGAACGAAGCTAAAATTGACTGCTTGCCGCTCCCCTTTTTTTGGATTAAATACAGCATGTATTTGAAGGTGAATCATATTTGGATGCTTTAACAAGCGCAGTCCGGAATGTTTCGAGAAGGAAAATGAGAGCGTTCTTGGTAATCATCGCCCTAGGTTTTTCTATGGCAATCATGATTTCTATCCCAGCTGGCATCATGGCAAACCAAGAAGCCGCACAGAGTCTGAGTGAGAATTACAACAATACGATAAGCGAGATGCAAGAGGAAATCAATAAGACATCTACGTTAATTGAAATTTCAGCTTCTTCTAGACGAGGCATGTTTTCTGGCGCTCCCTCAGGTATGCCATCAGGCATGCCAAGTTTCGGGTCACAAGAAGAGATCTTCATAAATGCAACTGTTGTTGATGAAATCAGTACTATTGAAGGTATCAAAGATATTGCGCCATTCCTTACGGAGTCATCAGAGGAAACAACTGAGGAAACCATGAACACGCCACGTGGAACCATGACAATTACTAGACCTGTCTACACTATTACAGGTGTTTGTTTGAATTCCGCTTTCATCGAAGAGTATTCAATATTGCCAACAAACATAACAACTGGCGAAAATCTCTCCGAGGGAGATAGTGGGGTTATTATCATAAGCTTGAATCTCTCAGAATACTATAGCGCAAGCGTTGGAGACAAAGTGGAGATTTATGATGAGTACTTCAAAATTGTGGGAATCTTTGACTCAACAGAGCGAACGGTGTACATGAACATTACTGATGCTCAGAGGATAACTGATAATATAGGAAACGTAAGTAGGCTTGACGTGTATGCAGAGGATATTTCTTACGTAGATGGCATAGCCGAAGTGATAGAAGCAGCATATTCAGAACTTTATGTTACGACATATGAGGATCGCTTGGAGAACCTCGAGCGTACACAAGAAATGTATGAAACTACGTTAGAAAATGCGGAATCCACCCTTAGTCAGACGCAAACAGTTGCCTTTCAAGAGATCTTAATAGCAATTGTTGCTACAAGCTTAATCGTTTTGTTTATGATGTTATATACTGTGCGTGAGAGAACAAGAGAAATAGGCGTACTTAAGGCGATAGGCTTCAGCAATTGGAATGTCATGAGCCAGTTTATGCTTGAAGGGATACTGCTGAGCGTAATGGCGGGAGGAGTCGGTGCTGTGACAGGAATTGTTGGAGCACCCGTGATATCATCGCTTCTACTTCCCAGTGTTAATAGTGTTAACCTGTTTTCCACACAACAGGGAGGTCCCCCTGGTTTCTCTAGGCAACCCATAAACTTTGGAACTGCTTTGTCGCAGTCTGTTACCGCTACGGCAGACCTACATACACTGTTGCTGGGATTCGGCGCCGTCGTATTGCTTGGAGCCATAGGCAGCTTATACCCTGCTTGGAGAGCAGCCAGAACAAGTCCTATGGAGGCATTGAGGTATGAGTAATGTGGTTCTAGAAACAGAAAACCTAGACAAGATCTACCCACTAGGTAGGCGCAAGGTTAACGCCCTCTCTGATGTAAACCTTCGAGTAAATAGGGGCGACTTCGTTTCGATCATGGGGCCCTCCGGCTCCGGCAAGACAACGCTGCTGAACATGTTGGGCTGCCTCGACAAACCGACTAAAGGGAAAGTTATTCTGGATGGTGTAGATGTTACAAAAGTATCAGAGAAAAGTCTCTACAAATTTAGAAAGTACAAGATTGGATTCGTCTTCCAGACTTTCAACCTCTTGCCCTACTTGAGCGCCATCGAAAACGTGGAACTCCCCATGGAAGGCTTGAAAAAATCAAAGAGTGAAAGAAGAAAGAGGGCCCACGAACTATTGGAGATAGTTGGGCTATCAGCAAGAGAAGAACACAAGCCGCTTCGACTAAGCGCAGGAGAGCAGCAAAGAGTCGCCATTGCGCGAGCATTAGCCAACAACCCCGCTATAGTTCTGGCAGATGAGCCCACAGGCAACCTAGATGTAAAAACTATGTTTGAAATCGTTAGGCTATTGGGCAAATTGAACGTCACCCAAGGAACAACCATTGTCATGGTAACCCACGACGGCCATGTAGCTTCGCGTGCAGGAAGAATACTTTTTCTCAGTGACGGAAAGCTACTGAACAGAGAGAGGAAAGGGACACACCTCCTGAAGGGAGATCTCGCATGTCCTAATTGCCGTAAAGCAATTCAACCAGATCATATGTTTTGTCCCCATTGCGGTAAAAAATTATGAGCAGACAAGGTGATGATAATTGGAGAACACTCAAAAATTAAAAACAACCGGATTTTCAACTGTTCTCATAACAATAATTATCATAGTTAGCTTAATGGCTGGTGGATTAGTTGGTTACTCAATAAGCAACTCAACCACAACAGCAAAAATTGATGACTTGCAAAATCAACTGTTAACGCTCCAAGAACAAATATTAAACCTCAATTCAACACAGAACATCACAAACGAAAACAACACCTACTTTCTAGGAGACAACGTTTCACTTTCTCAACTATACGAGCAGGTCAAAGACTCTGTCGTTGTAGTTCAAGGGATAATTGTAGAAACGTACTACTATCCATGGGGGCAACCTTACTACCAATACACAGAGGTGGAAGGATCAGGGTTTGTCTCTAACTTGACGGGACAGTTTGTGATCATCACAAACTACCATGTTGTTCAAGACGCGATCAATATTACTGTAACATTCACAGACGGAGACGCTTATGCAGCCAATGTAATTGGTTCTGATCCCTACGCGGATCTCGCGGTGCTTTCAGCGAACGCGCCACAATATGAGTACAAGCCCCTCAGAATCATAAGCTCATCAACATTAAAAGTTGGCGATCCCGTAATCGCCGTCGGCAATCCTTTGGGGCTAACTGGATCAATGACTTCAGGAATAGTCAGCGCTCTTGGCAGAACAGTCTCGGTATCTTGGTCCAGCTATGCTATAGCTGATTGCATACAGACAACAGCGCCCATAAATCCTGGTAACTCGGGAGGGCCACTTCTAAATTACCAAGGTGAAGTCGTCGGTATAACCTCTTATACTGCAATCACTTCCCAAGGAGTAGCTGCTCAAGGGCTGGGGCTAGCAATCCCTTCGAGCACAATACTACGAGAAACCGAAGCTCTGATCACAAAAGGCTCATACAACAGTCATCCTTGGCTGGGAATATCTGGAACAGACATGACCTTTAAGATTGCACAATCGATGAACACAAACGTAACCTACGGTGTGCTAATCACCCAAATTACAAGCGGAGGACCAGCGGGCAAAGCCAGTCTCCAAGAGGACGACATCATAACAGCAATCAATACAACATATGCAGCGGCGAGAATCAGGCGTATGGATGATCTCTCAACTTTCCTAGAAGAGTACACCTCACCAAACCAAACAGTTAATGTAACAATAGTAAGAAACAACCAAACAATGACTCTTCCGGTTGAGCTTGGAACGCGACCACCGCCAACGTAGCGTGCATGTGTGTTCCTAAATTTCTTTTTTTGGGTGTGATGGAGTTGGTTGCGCATGGTTCTTCACGTTTTTGCGGGGGCTTGTGTGCTCTAGAGCCTACCCCCTCGGGTCTACTATATGGTCCAAATATGTCGGAGGCGGAGAACTAAAGCAAAAGTCGCCCTACGAACGAATTTAGGAACAAACGTGCACGCTGAACAAGTGATCATAATGGGAGGAAATGATTTAAGAAGCATGAGAAGCTTAAGAGAGGAAATGTCTCCGTCGTCTGTGATTAGGTATGGTTGGTGATATGCGCGGGTTCGTGATTGGTTCAGTTTTTGATGGTGTGTAGATATGCCTTGGTGGACTTGTCCGAACACTAAATGCACATATGATAAGCAGCTTGAGCTTGGGCAGCGTTGTCCGTTATGTGGGGAACAAGCTAAAGAGTTCAAGTTTAGTGAACTTGGCAACCTATGGAAACAGAAGTGGGACTTCAAGAAGTCGATTGAGAGAGCCAAGAAACAAGAGGAAGTCTTGGGGAGAAGGAAGTTCTGTCCAAAATGCGGTTCTACAAACATCAATTTTCTCGTCTTTTATCGTCCTTCCATTTGGAGATGCTTAGACTGTGGCTATGAAGGTGCCTTCATAGTAGAAGACGGCAGGCTTGCAGAAAAAATACAAAAGCGCTACCGAAGCAACAAGGGAAGGCGGATTTAGTTTTTGTGGTGCTCCGGCCGGGATCGGAACACGCTTTTACTAGCAAAAATCTATCTGGTATAGCTTGAGGGGGCTCGAAACTCTTCCCGGGCTACCCACGAATTAGGTTAGGATGACGCGAACGCTAGTTGAAGTCAATCCACGCGTAGGAGTCTAAGCGAGTTGAACAGACCCACTAAAGCATTACTCTCGTGAACTACGGAAGCCAGCAAAGGTGGAAGAACACCATACATTGAAAAAGCGATTCCAAAAACGTTGACAGCCATTGCAATCGCTATGTTGGCTTTTATTATCCTTATTGTTGCCCTGCTAATCTTGAATAGTTTCGGAATTCGGTTAAGATCGTCTGTTGCAAGGACTATGCCCGCTGTCTCGATAGCTACGTCTGTTCCTCTCAAACCCATTGCTATCCCCACATCGGAACTAGCCAGTGCCGGCGCATCATTGATACCGTCACCTACCATGGCAACGTGGTGACCTTGGGCGCGAAGTTCTTTTACATAATCTACTTTGTCAGAGGGCATTAAGTCGGATTTGACTTCATCGACGCCTATCTGTTCTCCCACCAACTTGGCGATGCGTTGGTTGTCGCCGGTCAGCATCACCGTTTTTGTCACACCATTAATCTTGGCCTTGTCTAAGGCGTCTTTGGCATCGTCTCTCACTGTGTCTGACAACAATATTGCTCCAATTACGTCACTGTTCTTTGCCACGAAGATAGTTGTCCCTGCGCCCGCATGTTTTGCCAGATAGCCTGTTCCATCGTTGCCCAAGGAAACAGAATATTCCCTCAGCATTCTTTCGTTGCCCACGACTATACTGTCTCCTTCACACTCAACTTGGACTCCTAAGCCCGAGTGAACATTAAAGCACTTCACTTCTCCTGCTTCGATCCTCATCTCCTTCGCTTTACTAACTATTGCCTGCGCTACAGGGTGCTCTGACAGCTTTTCGGCTGTAACTGCAAGCCTCATGACCTCAGACTCGAGATGACCTTTGAATCCCACAACGTGAACTACTTGAAGACGGCCTCTTGTGATCGTACCAGTCTTGTCCAGGACTAATGTATCAACGCCGCTTAGTTTCTCCAAGCTCTCTCCGTTACGAATCAGGATTCCTTTTCTTGCTGAATTCCCTATGCTTGCCGCGATTGCTGTAGGAGTGGCCAAAACTAAGGCACACGGACATGCGATGACGAAAACTGAGGCTAGTCTTAGTGGGTCTCCAGTAACGGCGTACACTCCGATACCCAAAGCGAGGATCGCCGGAGTGAAGTATTTTGCGTATTTGTCCGCGATCCTTTCTATTGGGGCGCGGTTCTCTTCTGCTTCTTTAACCATCTGTATGATCTTGCCGTAGGTACTTTGCTCTTTTACCGCCGTTGTCTTAATCTCTAGAGCTCCAAGCTGGACGATAGTTCCGCTGTAGACCCTATCGTTCCTGGATTTTTCTGAGGGCATTGACTCGCCAGTTACAGATGACTGATTCACAGTGGCCTCACCATTTAAGACGATGCCATCAACCGGAATTTTTCCGCCAGGTTTGACCACCACAGTCTCTCCTATCTTCACGTCATCAACTTTCACTTCGATCTCTCTCCCATCCCTAATTACGATGGCAGTTTTCGGAGAAGCCTCTATCAACTTCTGAATCGCACTGGAAGCTCGACTTGAAGCAAAGTCCTCGAGGATTTCGCCTCCCCCCAGCATTATCGCGATTACAGCTGCTGCCAAATACTCACCGACAGCAATTGAAACAACAACGGCTGCAGTCGCAAGCACATCAACACCGAAGATGCCTTCCAGCAGAGAGGTCACAGCGCTAAATGCTATGAACGAAGCCCCAATGGCAGCCGCAACCAGGGCAAGATCGATGCTTACTACTTCAGGAAGAAGCGATAATGCTGACGAAAGCCAGCTTGCCAAAGCAACAACAATGCACAGGAATATAACAGCGATTTTCCACCTTTCAATCATTCACATTCCTTCTCATGCAGAATTCGTACGAAGTCATTGCGCTAGAGGAATTTGGAAAACGCTTCTTTGAGCTCAGCCATGCTTTCATCAGCTTTTCCAGACTTCACCGCTTCAAGCAAGCACGTTTCCATATGATCTTCCAAGATGACCTTTGCAACCTTGTCCAAGGCAGATCTTACAGCTGCTATCTGAAGAAGAAGATCTGAGCACCCCCGGTCTTCGTCAACCATTTTCCTGATACCGTGAACGTGTCCTTCTATCTTGGAAAGTCTGTCTGCAACATCCTTTCTACTTTTGTGTTTTTGGGTCATGAGTTCTCCCCTCAGGGAGGAGGGGATGTTCCAAGATAAACCTTTCTGCTTGATTCTCCAGTAAGGTCCAAAAACAGCGAAAACATCTTAGTGAATATAGAAATCAGTTCTGCCTTTGGGGCATAGTTAGTTTAATTGCGCATAGGTTTGAGAGAGTAGATACATGACACTTCCGCAGGCGCGCTTTCTCCGGTACTAGATATGCGTAATAATTGTTAACGCCAAAAAGACGGCATACACCAATAGTAGAGCAACACCTTTCAGTTTGCCAATTTTCATCGTGACCATATAGATAAACAATAAGGTCGCAGTGATAAGAAAAACACTGCCATCCAACCACAATGACTTGCTCGGGATCTGCAGTGGGCTTATCAATGTCGTGAGTCCTAGAACGATCAAGAGGGTGAAAAGGTTGGCTCCTAAGCATCCTGCGACTGCCAAATCCCCGTGACCCTTCCTTGAAGCTGCAACCGCGGTGGCAATATCAGCAAAAGATGTTCCCAGAGCAACAATGGTGATTCCTAGAAGCAGTTCAGAAGCACCTAGAAGGCTTGCAATGTTTACTACTGATCGAACAAGAAAGTCTGCAGTGATCAGAGACACGATTATTCCCAACGCAAATGAGACATAAGGATTCTTGACCTCAATGCGCCTTCCAGTTAGCGTAGTAAGCAACTCAAACCTAATCGCAACTTCTTCTGTCTCTGCCTTCCTTTCCTCGGGCGCTTCAAGCTTTTCTTGTTCATACACATTTATGATATAGAATACGGCCAAAGCCAGAAGCACAATTCCTTCGGTTTGCGATACAACTCCATCCAACATAAATGCGAAAGTGGATATTGTGGCAACCATCAAGAAAATACCATCTCGAACTATCATCCTCCTGTGAACCACAAGCGTCGAGAAAAAGGCTGAAAGCCCTATCATGAAGGCAATGTTGCCTATGTTTGACCCGATAATGTTGCCAAAGGCTATTTCGTTTTCCCCCTGCGCGACAGCAAAGAGCGAAACCAGAAGCTCGGGGAGAACGTACAAAAGCGAAACCAAGAGTATGCCTACTGCGATTTTTGTGGTGTTGAGTTTATGAGTCAAGGCAAGTACAGAATCAGCGGTCCAATCCGCACTCTTCGACAGGAAGAAAATGGTTAACAGCATAACGGCAAGCCAAGCCACTAATTCAATCAGCAACTTTATCGATACTATTAACCAAGTTTTCCTTTAAAAACCTCACCAGCCTAGGATGCTTTAGTCTATTGCAGTTTCTCGTTGTCATGCGGCAACCATTCAAGCTCCATGTGAATTTCGAACTTGCGATTTTCTTTTGCGTAAAGAACTTTCATGAACATGGGTTGATTTGGCTGTGCTTGCCCTTTTTCTTCTGAAGGAAAAACATCTGAGAACTCGAAAACTCTGTTTTGAAGAGCTATTCCCAATTTGGTCAGCATGCTTGCTGCTTCGTCTTTGGTGCATTCCTTCTTAAACCTAAATAATGCTTGGTGTTTTTCCCTGTAAGTGTCTATCATCTCCGTCATTTTTGCCCATTGCATCATAGAAGACTTCAGTTCTTCCTTACCTTTGTCAGTGATCGCATAGTGTTTTCTATCTGGTCCGCGGTCTCTGAATTCTATCTGTCCCGTGATGAATCCATTCTCCTCTAGTTTTTCCAGAGCAGGGTATATTGTGCCTGTTTTTGGGGACCAGTATCCAGAGAATCTTCGTTCTAGCTCCCGGATGATCTCGTAGCCATACATTGGTTTGTCTGAGAGCAGCAATAATAGCCAGAGCTGCACTGTTCCGACTTTCATGCTTCCGAGTCGATGCATTTTCTTCACTGAATTGAATGTATGCGTTAAACTTATATAAGTAGATATTCTACTCTGGTAAGTAGTTAATCTACATAAGAGCGTGTGAAAAACATGAAGTGGGTAACAAGACTATACGTACACGTAGACAGAACCGCATGTCCATGGTTGATAAAGCGATTCATAGACCCGAAAGCCGAGTTTCTCTTCGTTCCCGTAGAAAAAATCGAAGAAACCGCCAAGAAAGAGAATGCAATACCATACGACGCGCCCGGTGTTGAGCTTGGGCATCATGGCGAGAAGTGCAGTTTTGATGCAATAGTCGAGAAGTACAAGATCACAGATCCTGCTGTACTGGAAGTGGCAAAGATTGTGCGTGCAGCGGATACGGACAAAATGGAATTGGCCCCTGAAGCTGCAGGGCTGGAAGCTGTTATGACAGGTTTTGGTATCGCTTCAAAAGACGATTACGAGACCATAGCGAAAGCAAGTCCAGTATACGATGCGTTCTATACGAACTGCAAACTGAAACTGATTCGCGAGAAGCACAAAGCAGAGATCGAAAAGCTAGACAGAAAAGACCGAAGAGAATTCTTGAAAAAGAAACTGATAGAGTAGAACCAAAAACTCCCTTTTTCTTATGTATTTGTTAATAAGGTATGTTTATGCCGTTGTTGATTTCACAATATGTTAATCTTCCACTTCACCAGCTTGGAGGCTTTGATCATGCAGACGTTCACATTGAAAGTGGCCGAGTATATGTTGCTCACACAGCTGTTGGAACTGTGGAAATCATAGACGGCGAACATGCCAAACATTTGGCAACTCTTCCCAGCTGTCCAGAAGCAAGTGGCGTTTTATGCGCTCAAAATGATAACATGGTCTTTGCTGCTGCTCGAGGAGCTGGCAAAGTTCTTGTAATTGACGCTTTGACTAATCGCGTCTTGCGCGAGGTGCAAGCAGGCTCGATGCCTAATGGTCTTGCGTGGGACAGCAAACGTAAACAGCTTCTTGCTGCTGACGTGAAGGACAATCACGCAAAGCTCATTGATCCTTATTCAGGAAAACTGATATCAGCTTTAGAACTGGCAGGGAGACCTCGATGGTGTGCCTACTCCAGCAAAAAAGATCAGTTCTTGGTGAACATTCGCGAACCTGCAGGCGTTGCCATACTTGCGGCGGAGGATATGTCACAAAAGGCTTTCTTGCCAGTCTCGATAACCGGACCGCACGGTCTTGACATCGATGATAAAAGCGGCTTGGTTTACGTCGCATGTGATGGCGGGGCCGTGGTTGTTTTAGATATTTCAACGGGCCATGAAGAAGCTGTCGTACCTATTAGAGGAGGACCAGACGTAATTTGGCTTAACATTGATAGGCATCGGCTCTACTGCGCTATTGGAAAACCTGGCGTAATTGAAGTAATAGATACCGAAAAATTGGTTGCAGATGAGAAAGTCAATACGGAAGAAGGAACACACACCTTCACGTTCGACAAGAAGAGACAAAGACTCTATGCATTCCTTCCCAAAAGTTGCCGCATGACTATCTACAAAGAAACGTAGTTCGCAGTTTGACACGTTAGGTGTCATATTTTTACTAGTAAACGCGTGCTCCAATTTTAACCATGCTTCCAGAAGTGCTCAAACCAAGCTTTTCTAGAAAAAATAAGCCAGAAACAAGCCTGATTTGGAAATGCTCCGGCCGGGATTCGAACCCGGGTCCACGGCTTTCTTCTGCGTTAAGCGTCGAGAGGCCGTTATACATGGTCCCTTAATAAGGTTTGACCGGACTATACTACCGGAGCCTTCAAAAATGAAATAGTGTTTCGGGTTTAAATTTCTGATGTTTAAAAACAAGGTAGAAACGTGAGAAAAACTGGGAGGCTTTTAGTATTCCTCGCCTTCTCCACCGCCTGGTGGCGGTTTTCCCATTCCTTCTTTTGGTTTTGTGGATGCTATTACGTCATCTATGCGGAGTATCATTGATGCGGATTCTGCGGCTGATTTTACTGCTTGCTCTTTCACTACTAGTGGCTCGACTACTCCGTTTTCTTGCATGTTTTCGATTTTTCCTGTGAAAACATTTACTCCCATGTATTCGCCATCTTTTTTCTCGTGGGCAGCCCTCAGTTCTACCAGTATGTCTATTGGTTCTAGTCCTGCGTTTTCAGCTAATGTTCTGGGTATTACCTCAATGGCGTCGGCGAAGGCTTCTATGGCGAGTTGTTCTCTTCCACCAACCTTTGTGGCATAACCTCGAAGTTCTTTAGCTACTTCAACTTCTACTGCGCCGCCGCCAGCGACTATTTTGTTGTTTTCTATTACGTCTGAGACAACAGATAAAGCGTCGTTCATGGCTCTTTCTGCTTCATCAACCATTCTTTCAAGTCCAGCCCGTATAAGCACAGCCACCGATCGAGGGTCTTTGCATTTCTCGACGAAAATCATTTTGTCTTCGCCTATTTTGCGTTCTTCGACAATGCCCGCTTCTCCTAGGTCTTGGGGTGTTAAGTCATCTAAATCTGTGATCATTCTTCCGCCTGTTGCCCTTGCAAGCTTCTCCATGTCTGACTGTTTTACTCTTCTGGCTGCCAATATTCCCTCTTTTGCTAGGAAGTGTTGTGCCATGTCGTCTATGCCTTTCTGGCAGAAAACGACGTTTGCTTCTGCGACCTTGATTTTGTCCACCATTTGCTTCAGCATTTTGGTTTCTTGGTCTAGGAAAGCTTTCATTTGGTTTGGGTCGCGAATTCTTATTTCGGCGCTGATTTCTGTCTTTTCAATTTCAAGTGGGCAGTCTAGCAGCACTATTTTTGCGTTTTCTAATTTTTTAGGCATTCCAGGGTGAACGGCTTCTTTGTCTATTATTAGGCCTTGGATAAGCTGGGATTCGAGAAGGCTTTTTCCCGTTTTCTTTATTAATTGGATGTTGTCTATGTCTGCAAGTCTTCTGTCTCCGCGTTTTTCAGCTATTTGTTTCACGGCGTCAAGTGCGATTTCTGCCAAGTGTTCTTTCGCCGGACCTACGGCTTTGCTTGCCATTGACGTTACTGCCACTTTCCTCATTGTTTCACGGTCTTCGATGTCTACTGGTATTGAGATTTTGTTTATGGTTTCCATTGCGTTTTGTGCCGCTTTTCGGTAACCGCTTACCATTATCGTTGGGTGGATGTTCTGGTCTAGGAGTTCTTCTGCCCTTTTTAATAGTTCGCCTGCTAGGACTACGGCGGTTGTTGTTCCGTCGCCTACCATGTCGTCTTGCGTCTTTGCGATTTCCACCATCATTTTGGCTGCCGGATGATCCACTTCCATTTCGTTTAGGATTGCTGCGCCGTCGTTTGTTATTGTTATGTCTCCGAGGCTGTCGATGAGCATTTTGTCCATGCCGCGTGGACCCAGCGTGGTCTTTAACACCTCGCCGATTATGCGGGCTGCCATTATGTTGTTTCTTTGGGCTTCTCTTCCTCTGCTTCTGGTTGTGCCTTCTTTGAGAATTAGGACTGGCTGTCCCGAGGCTGTGGTTGTTAGGTAAGCCATACAAACTCCTCCATTCAAGGCTAAAATTTTTTTATTAATCGGAATAAGCAAAAATGCCCCAAAAATATAAACCTTTACCTCTGATTATTCAAATCGCATATTCCATTGCACAACAGTTTAAATTTTGGCTTGCAGTTTTTGATTATTGGTGGTTGTGCCTTGCAAGTTTCGGTGCGCTTCTTTACAAGTCTAAGGGAGTTAACTGGTAAAAGAGAGGAAACCCTAAAGTTTCGAGACGGCGAAACAGTAACTGTGGATAAAGTTCTTGAAAGGTTGGCTAAGCGTTATGGAAAAAGCTTCGTTGAATATGTTTATGACAGCAAGAGTGGCGAGGTTAAGGGTTTTCTGCAGTTTCTCGTTAATGGGAGAAGTGCATCCACGCTTAACGGTTTAGATACAAAACTTGCGGACGGCGATGTTTTGGCTATAATACCGCCTGTTGGCGGCGGCTAAGCATTATGGGAAAATGTTTAGTTTGCGGTGAAAAAGCCGAGACTATTTCGGACAAGTTAGGTGTTTGTCTGAAATGTATCAGAGGAAAACCAGAAAAAGCGCTTGAAATTACAAGACAAGTGCATGCAAAAAGCCGTGGTGTTTTCGGTTTACCTCCAGAACCGCCGAAGAATGCTGATGGACTGCCTTGCGGAGTTTGTGCCAATGATTGTATAATTGGCGTGGGTAATTGTGGTTTTTGTGGGCTTGTTTGGAATGTTGGCGGGCGTCTTGTTCGTTTCGGCGGAACTGCCGAGAAAGGTGTTTTGGAGTGGTATTATGATGGTTTGCCGACTAACTGTGTTAGTTGGTGGTTTTGTCCCGGCTGTACTGGAAGCGGCTATCCAAAATATGCGTATAAGCAGGGGGCGGAGTATGGCTATGCGAATTTGGCGGTTTTTTATGGAGCTTGCAGTTACGATTGCCTTTTCTGTCAGAATTGGCATTACCGCAACCTATCAGCGAGACATAAGCCTGTTATGAGTGCTGAGACTTTAGCTTCCAAAGTGGATAAGCATGTTTCTTGCATCTGTTATTTTGGCGGTGACCCCTCGCCACAAATGCCTCACAATCTTGAGGTAAGCCGAATAGCCTTAGAAAAAGCCAAGGCTGAAGAGCGCATCCTTCGCGTTTGTTGGGAAACTAATGGCTACATGAATCCTAAATTGGCGGAGAGAGCCGCAGAATACGCTTTGGAAAGCGGAGGAAACATAAAATTTGATTTAAAGACTTGGAGTGAAGAATTGAATATTGCTTTGTGTGGAGTTTCCAACAAACCAACCCTCGCCAACTTCAAGATGATAGGAGAAAAATTCCATAAAAAGCGAACTGAACTGCCTTTGCTTTCTGCTAGCACTTTGCTCGTTTCAGGCTACATTGATAATGAAGAAGTGGAAAACATAGCCAAATTCATAAGCGAAATAGACTCAAACATTCCGTATACGCTTTTAGCGTTTTATCCATGCTACGTCATGAACGATTTACCAACAACAAGCAGAAAACAAGCGTTAGAATGCCAAAAAGCAGCAGAAAAACACCTAAAAAACACAAGAATAGGAAACATACACCTACTCTCATAGTATTTGTAATAGGCAAGAATTCACATTTGGAACCCTACTAAGGGTTCAACCTATATATAAGGGGGCTAGGTCAGCCTCACACAGAAGTCTCATAAAATTGCCATTCAGTATTGAGTTATGCTGCCCAGAACGACGCTTTCTTTCTCATTATGTTTATGTATTCGTTTAGTGCCTCTTGCTCTTCCGTTGTTAACCTATCCATAAACGTTGTTAGCAACGCTTTTGCGTGTGGTTCTGGCACTTTCACGTATAAGGTGTCTTTTTCGAATATGTGTCTTCCAACTATCGGCTTATCCATTGATATTGCCACCTGCATTCCTTTTCCAGCTTCTGGTAAGGCTTTGCCTTTTTCTTGGATTTGCTGTATTTCGCCTATTTCCTCGCCATCCTCAGCCCTCACGAGAACGCTTTTCGGCTTTATATTTCCCGCCAATATTTCTACGCCCACTATTGCTGGCTTTGCCCTTCGGAAAACATACCCTTCCAATATGCAGATTTTTGCAGGTTTAACCAGATTATCAAATTCCTGCTCAAACTTTGCTTCTCGTTTAGTTTTAAGCCAAGATAAGTAATTATCTATTAGGTGGTAAATTATTTTTTCCCTAAAAACCTGAACATCCTTGATTGAAGCTTCTTCTTCTGCATCTGGCAAAATCTTAACATTAAAGCCTAAAATAACGCCATATAATGGTTCATGTTCCTTTACAACCGAAGCCTCTGTAACATCCCGTTTTGAAATGTCTCCAACATCTGCTAGCCTAATTGGCACGTCATTACGTTTTAGGTTTTCGGCAATAGCCTCCAAAGAACCCAGCGTGTCAGCCTTCAAAACAATCCCTTCCACATCCGTCACAATTCTAATCTTCTCAATCTCCTCAGAAACAAGCCTCACATACTTTTCAGGCTTTTCGCCCTCAGCAACAGCGTATAAAGGCGCACCAGCCAAGGCTCCTTCCAAATCTGGCGCAACAATTTTCACCCCAGCCGCAGCAGAAACAGAATCCACAGAAGAAAACTTATCCCTCGGGTCCCTGATCTCGTCTAAAGGTTTGGGAACCAAAATCGCCCTTATCCGCGTAACAATAGGCTTTTCCTTCCCACCAACAACTATCAAATCGTCCTTCTGCAAAGCACCATCATAAACTATAGTGTTAATTGTCAAACCCAAACCTGGCTCCTCTTTAACCTCTAAAACAGTGCCCTTCGCTGGTCCTTCAGTTGTCTGCAACCGCTTTTTCAAATGCTGCTGTGTTAACCCAATAAGAACCATGAGAAGCTCGGTTATGCCTTCCCCAGTTTTAGCACTGGTAGGAACTATTGCCACAGTTTTCGTAAAGTCTTTTATGTGGTCGAAACGATCCGTCTTAAATCCTAATCGAGAAAAAACGCCTATAATGTCGTAGAGTTTCGTATCCAAATCTTGCCGAACATAAGGGTCTTGCGTCTGATAAGCTTTCAAAAACGGCATGTCCGGATAAGACTTCCAGCCTGGTACACGGTCTATCTTGTTTGCAGCCACAAGAAAAGGCGTTTTACGCGCCTTCAAAATCTCTATGCACTCATAGGTTTGAGCTTCAAAACCCCGCAAAATGTCAATCACAAGGATGGCTATGTCAGCGGCGCTGCCGCCCCTCTTACGCAGGTTCGTAAAAGCCTCATGCCCGGGCGTGTCAATAACGAGTAAGCCTGGAATCTCTATTTCGCTCTTAATCATAGAAAGTAAAGGACCAACCAACTGCTTAAGCGTGTCAACTGGGAAAAAACTCGCGCCGATGTGTTGCGTGATTCCTCCAGCCTCTCGAGCTTGGACGCTTGTTTTACGGATTTTGTCCAAAAGTAGAGTCTTGCCAGTATCTACATGACCGAGGACGCAGACGATTGGTTGGCGAATAGGCATAGTGCATATCTCCTTGGATGGGATTTAACAACCAGTTATTCATTGGTGCACTTCAAAATTAATAAACTATTACCCTAATAAACACTCAGCCATTTTATTCGTAACATATTTAAATGTGCGGTAGAATTCTGTTAGAAATGGTGAAAAGATTTGCCTTATTGTTTGAAGTGTGGAGCAGAATTGAAGGAAGATGATAAGTTCTGTTATGCTTGTGGGGCTCCAGTTGCCAAAGTGGTTAGGGAGGAGTTTGCTGTTTCTGCTGACAATCTTATTGAGAAGGTTAAGGGGTTGCTTCATGAGGGGAATGTGACTAGGATTATTGTTAAGGATGAGAGGGGGAAGGTTTTGCTCGAGATTCCTGCTACTGTGGGGGTTATTGGTGTGGTTTTGGCTCCTTGGCTTGCGGCTTTAGGCGTGATTGCTGCTTTGGTTACAAATTGTAAGATGGTTGTTGAAAGAAAGGAATAGCGGGCTGTTGTGCGTGCGTGCAACGGGTGTAGGCCCCTCTATTTGGAGCCAAATATGGTTAATGCAGGAGAAATCGTCACGTTAGTGTTGAGTGGAGCTAGACAGGTGTATACGGAGGAATTGACGAAGGCGGATAGTAGCACAATCACCAAGCTAATCAAAGTCTGCAGTTTTCCGCTATAAGCTAAAGTCTACCTTTCTTGGTCTGCAACAGAAATGAGAAATCGTGGGCTTGAAGCGGAAAAGGTTGAGTCTTTTGGTTGACTCATAAAACGCTTATAAACAATTCTGCAAATACACAATTGGGGATTGCGATGAAAGAAAGCCAATTTCTTTCAAGGAACGACATGGAGTACCTATTACTTGGAATCTTTTATGAGTACGAGAACCTGAACGACAGAGATATTGCGAATTTTTTCCAGATTATGGAGGTTTTCTTTCAGTCCGTAGGTAAAGAAATGCATCCGACCTATGATACACGAGATATGACATCTCACCTATTAGACAAACCTTGGATTATTGAAGTGACTCATTCTCCGTATGTGTACAGAATAAGTTCGAATCCAGAGGTTCCTTCGAGATCAATGGTGGATAGACATCTGAAGAGGATTTGTGGCGAGGTCTATCCAACTCTAAGGAAATTCCTTTCGGATAGTAGCAAGAGTGACATCAAAACAAGTCTTTCATGCACGGGCAAAGTAGAGATTGAGAACATTGCCTTGGCATCAGTTGCCTATCAGTTGCATAAATCGAATAAACTGCCTTCAGATTTGATTGAACCTTATCTTGCGACTTATGGATTGAAGCCCGATGAGGCGACGACGGCTTTTGAGATACTCACGCGTTATCTTCGCTCTTTGGGTACACCGAAGTTGGAGACATTCATTTAATGGTTTTAGTGCTTTCGAGTAGTCTTAGAACTTGACGTCTGTTTTCTGGAACCTGAATGTCATTCAGTCCCTTGACGTAAACATAGATTCGAGTATATAGTTGCGGCACCTCAGCAACTATTTCAGAATCCAACAAAGCAGTCAAGAGTTTCTCTCTTTTGGCTTTTTCGTCTAAAGCTCCTCGAGTTTTCGACATGTGACGGACAGCAACATTGGCGATTTCTTCATAGATGTCCCGCGGAGTCTTTCTTTGAGAACGAAGCAATGCCAAAATTCCTGAGACCTCACTTATATCTTTAATTTCCCGTGTAGCATCGTCAACAATTATCTTAATGCTTAAATTTGTTTGAACAGGAGAATAGGGCTTGAATGCTATGAGGATGTTCTCAGGCTTTTCTTTTAGTGTTGTTGCTATCTCTTGCTCCAGCTGAGACGCTACTCCATTAATAAACGACTTACCAGCATCCAGGTCAGAGCGCAATGCCGCCTCCACTCTTGAAAGGGTTTGTCTATCGACTAAATTTAGAAGATCAACGACTTTCCACAGACTCTTATAGATGATTCTACCCTCGAGAAGGCTAAGGTAATACCTAATCAGACTATGCTCTTTTGACGAACTCGGTATAGCAGCTTGCCTTATCTTGTTAAGTACATAATCGTCATCCATAAGTCCGGTTACATACTCTTGAGGTCTATCCCCTCTTCTGCAAGACTCCAGCTGTTCTATATCGCGATTCACCAAGGATTCAAAGAAGTCAAAACCGAATTCTTCCTTGTTGAAAATTTTGCACCCATCACTTAGGCCTAGTTCCATGAGCCTAGCCGCAATTTCGTCCGTGAAGCATACAACATGATGAAAGTTTAACCATCTATAAAGTTTGTATCTTTCCAAGATCAATGTCTCAACAGCACTCCACGCTGCCCTTGAAAAAACTAAACCTTCTTTATCGCTGTACAACTCTAGATTATCAAGCAGGCTAGCAACATCCAGATGTCCACTCTTCGACCCGGAGACATAAGAATCGCGTTGAACGAAGTCCAACCTGTCAACATCGAAGTCACTGTGTATTAACTGCTTCATTGCGATGTGATAGAAAAGAGGATTCGCTGGGAATCCAGGGCCGGGAGAGAAGCTCAGTAATAGACCCTTTCTATGAATAACGGAGCTTGCATTCTCAACTAGAAATTTCATGAAAAGTTCAAGACTGAGACCTGGTACGTTGGTCTTCTTCAAGAATTCTGTGATCTCAGGATTAAACAACCTTAGGTATTTTGGCAAAGCTCCTTTCAATAGTTTATAAGAAAAGAATTCGTGCGGATTGAGGCGGTCATCTGACTTTCCAGCTTTGCCCATTTGCTCCTTGTCATCTGACGACATCATCTGTTCAAGGACTCGTTCGCTCACATGCGAGAATGGTCCGTAACCAATATCATGCCACAATGAAACGATCCGCATCAAACTTCTAAGGCACTCATAAGTCTGGGGGTCGTACGCAGATGGGTATTTTCTTCGAAGCACATCAAAAGCGTCAGAACACAACTTCATAACTCCAAGACTATGTGTGAATCTGTTGTGAGTTGAGCTCGGGTAAGTCAGAAAAGCAGTTCCCTGTTGATGAATCCCTCTCAGTCTCTGCATTAGTAGACAATCAATTAAGCTCGATTCGATTTCCTCAAGCTCTATATAACCATAGATCGGATCGTGCATTCTGTGCATGACAATCCTCCATGCTAGGCGAACTCTGATTGTTTGCCTGCGGATTTAAACTTTGGGCAACTTCTTCGATGCCAAGCAATTGAAAAAAGGGAGTTTGCGGGAGACATCGCACGCGACTGCCATACTTCTACAAGACTAAATAGAAGTGTTGATATGATAAAACTCTAGGGTGGCGAATATTGGCGAGACCCAATTGGTTTGAGGAACTAGCTGAGAATTGGTTCAGAATGAAGGGCTATCTGACGCAGATGCATGTTCCTGTTCCCAAAGTTACAAAAAGACGTGGGCCAGCAAGAATACTTGATCTGGTTGCCTTCAACGATCAAGAGTTTGTTATGGTCGAATTGCAGACATACGTGACGCGAGCGGATGCGAAGAGAGCGATTGAAAAATTCGCTGATTTTAACAGAATTCCAGGCAGTGCCTCATACAAAGGTACTTCAAAAGACAAAAAGATAAGAAGAATATTCATAGGCGGCGCAACCGGCAACATGGCCACAGATTTCGCCAGATTAGTGAGAACTCATGGTATAGAATTCATTGAGAAAGAAGAGTTCTATAAACAAATCATTGGACTAATAAAACCGCTTGCAGATAAGCAAAGCTGGCCTTATCCTGATGAATTCTTGGCACGCATTCTCTACGACATGATCGATTATGAGCTAATTAAGTAAACGCGTGCACATGTGCACAGAAAAAAAAGAAGGACTTGCGGGAGATATCTCCCTCTGATTTTAGAATTTGAAGATGCTATTCAGTTTTTGCGATTATCAAAAATACTCCTATTGCTAACAGGAATATGCTTAGAAATCCAAAGAATCCTGTAAAATCCCCTAATGCTGAAGTGCTTGTGAATGTGTAATACGTGGCCATAGCGCCAATAATAATGATTATTAAACCGAAAAATTTTTCAGCCAGCGTTATTCCGAAACCGCCTCCTTCTTCACTCATGCTCAAGCCCTTCACTTTTCAATATGCTTTACATCATAGGACATGAACAGTTATTTTATAGTTTCGCTAAAAAAGCGGAAATTGAATCCAGAATTCATAATCCACAAATCGAAGAGTTGCTTAAATGGCTTGAAACCAACGCTTATACGCCCCAATGTTTGAATGGAAAGTCTTACTTTCATGCTAAGATATTTAAATTTGATGATGGTTCTCCAAAAAAGCATGTTTTTGCGACATTTTTTTACCGTAATAATGTATATGCTGCACATTGTTTTTCAACTTGTTAAAATCACTATTTCAAGATTGATGTAAAAAGATTTTATATAATTAAACTCTACAGTAATGAGTTGGTCGTTGGGGCCCAAGATTAAGGTTTAATGCGACTTCCAATCGTGGTAACCTTAATCTCTCCAACGACCCGCGCATTTTTCTATGATACTGTACGATATGTGTAAAGTATATGTAAAGTATGTGTAAAGCACATATAAAGCTAATTTAAGGCTTTTTGATAAACTGAATGTAGATGGTCAAAAATGGTCATCATACGGTTATAACAGTTATAATGCAAAGAACTAACAAACTAACTTTTTCCATTCTTTTGTTATAGAAGATTACTCCATATGTGTTTTTGAACGTGAAGATGCTTGAAGTATTATTGTGGTTTAAATTACCGAAAGAAACTAGGGAATCATTTTAAATTTCCCCCGCTTTACTTTGTCTCTTCAAGCTTCGCTGGCAAATACTCATCAACAATATACGTTAAACCATATCTGCTAAAAGCCTCTTGCTCCGCCTTCTTCTTAATCTTCATAAACGTCTTAATCTCCCTCTGCCACAACGGGTCCTTATAGCGCGGGTCCCTCTGCAACTCGCTAAGCCTCTTCATGTCTACCTCATCCAACGGATCCGTCGGCAACTTGTAATTGACAATGTCTGTTGCCCATACGCCGCTCCATTTCGCATCAGGAGTATTTAACTCTCTTAGGTGAGCAGCATTTGCAGAACCAGAAATTATCACCATTGCTATGTGCATTCCCCAAGGATCACCATCCGTGAAAATATAAACTGGAAGATTCAGCTCTCCATTCAATCTCCTAACAAAGTGCCTCGTTGCCCTAGGTGCTTGTCCAGCCGTCAAAACAAGTATGGCATTAAACTTCTTATGCACATACTCTTCTATAAAACGTGTGAATAGTCCGCCCTTCTCTATGGCTATGACCTTGTCTGCCGTGGTTTTCACGAATTCAGAAGAAGTCAAAGCTGGTCCAATCAGGACACCGTCGGGATGGGAAGTCAAATTTAATGTTTTTCCTTCATAACCTGGCACAGTATATTCTATCGTTAAGTCGCCGAAAACTGCTGAACGCTCTTCTGGAAAAATGTTAAAGTCTTCCCGTGAGAAACCCAAAACAGTTTCTAAATCCGTTACAATGTTATTTGATTCCTGCTGGTCTTTAAACGTCATTTCATACGCTTGGGCGGAATAGTAAACATCTCTTAAGGTAGATGTTTTCCGTTGTGAAGTGAGCTCATGAGAAAATTCTGCAGCCCAAGTAAGCTGTGTGAAAGGCTTCACATGACGGATGTTGCGGGCGCTTCGACGAACCTTCCTATCGCCCAAAATGAACTGTCTAAGTTGCGGATCGTAGTTGATGTTTTCTATTGATCTGCTGGGCATCTCTACTGATGGGAAATATCCACTATCAAGCTGATCGTAAATTTTAACTCCAAGGTTTTCCAAACCTGATAAAACTTCCTTCTTTCTCTCAATAATGCTACTTTTATGTTTCTTCTGCTCCAAACTTCCTCACACTCTTCAAGAGTTTTTCTATATCTGGAAGCTTTTCCCTACCAGCCAGCTTAGTTGAAAACTGGGCTATTTTCGGCAAATACTTGCTGAATACTCCGAAGCGTTTCCGTTCTCTGTCCACATGCTCCCTTCTTGTCAAGAAATGCTGAAGTTGACGGGCAACTTCCCGTAGCCCATTCCCTATTTCTCTTCTAACTTCAGGTCTGTCAGCAATGAACTCTTTTCCAACAGTTTTGTATGGAACTTTCGTGCTGCAAACATGCACTAGAATTGCAATCGGCATGTCTGGTGCGATCTTGTACCTTCGCCAATTCATAGAATCTATCACTTTTACTGAAACATCGCTTGCCTCATCATAAAGCAACGGAATTCTATTAGCAAAACGGTAAAACAAGAAGCTTCCTTGTTTTGGGATTTCTCCCCCATAGGCGATTCCCACCTCAATGATAAAGGGGTGCCCAGCATAAGTAGCTGGTCTACGCTGATGAACAGCCACAAACTCAGGTTTTAACTCCTTCAGTATCCCAGCCCTTAACAGGTCCTCACCCAAGGGCGACAAGCAACTTGCATCTGGCGGCAGGAACTCTCTAAACTTCTTAAGCATATGCATGAGCCTAACGATTTCCTCATGGGAAAGCTTCTTCGGATTTCTAGAAGGACTTATGTTGCTGAATTCCAAAAACTTATTTGCAGTAGTTTCTCCAACCCTGTGGAAATGATGCCTTAAAAACTCAAGCATGTTCTTATAAGGTGTTATTTGTATAAGCCGCTGAAGAAGCTCCACATCCACACCATACGGGTGCGGTCTAGTTTCTTTTGGTGGTTCGGGCATTTCCTTCGTAATTCTGGTGAATTTATAAAGTCTACCTTTAGGGTCAACAAAAGTCAGGTTCGCATAGGGGTTCATCATAGCTGTCTGCTTAAAATACTCCAAAATTTTTGGCATCGCCCTAAAATAGTCGCCTTCCAAGCAGAATTCAACTATTGTTCCCCGCCACTGCTCCTTGTTCATGAGAACTTTTCTGTCAATTATGAGTGGACGGTTTTTCTGTATGTCAATCATAAGCTTATACATGTAGATTCTTGGCATGCCATTACTTGAAATAATGGAGGCTGGCTGATGAGTCGTAATTTGTCCATATAAGATTGCCATTTTTCCGCCTAAACCAAAAGTTCCTCTCTGCTGCTTCAACTTGTATTTTGAGCCGAAAAGCACCTGTCCAAAAGCTGATGGTATATGCCTTGGCGGCACTCCTATACCGTTGTCTTCAACCCTTAACCTATAAATCTGGGCTTCTTTGCTGGCTTCTCCCTCATAAGAAAGCCTCACATAAATGTCCGGCGGTATTTTGAGGCTTTCGGCTGCATCTAACGAGTTTTCCACAAGCTCCCTTACGGCTGCAAAAATAGCTCTGGACGGACTTGTAAAGCCAGCTATGTCTCTGTTTCGGTAAAAGAAATCTGAAGCACTTATCTCTTCAAATGTTACTTGAGCCACTTTAAGCTTCCACCAGCACCTCTTTAGCAGCCGTTCTTACGGTATGCTCTGCTCATTCTTTAATTTAACTACATTTTTAGCTGAAAATTATTCATTTCCTAAAAGGAAAAGGCAACAACTCCTCAAGGGTCTTTACTTTAACAGTGTCAAACAAGATTCTACCATTTTCCACTTTTGCCATAACAACTTTAACTTTGGGGTTTTCGGCAAAGTCATAAATGTGTTGTAGGCATGCTCCGCATGGTCTAGGCTCGTTGGGGCTATCTGTATCTGTGGCTAGGGCTATTTCCTCAATTTTTCGGTTACCATGCAAAACAGCGTGATTAATTGCGTTTCTCTCAGCGCAAGTCCCGATTCCGGAAACCCAACTTTCAACATTACATCCCTCATAAATCTGTCCATTCTCTGCAAGCACTGCGGCGCCAACTTTAACACCCCAAAGCACGTAAGCATTATCCATGGCCTTCAAAGCAGCTTGCAGCAATCTCTTTTCTCTTTCTTCAATTTTAACCATAATTATCCCTTTACTGATTCATTTTTGCAGTGAGCGTACATAATAGTACTCTCCAATTTCTTTTTGCAACTTGTCCAGTTTTGAGCCTTCTTTGTTAACTCTCGGCCTTTTCGTAAGTGGGTCTCTTCGGAAAGTCACTTCCATCTCTTTCAGGAATATGTTCATTCCATCTCTTAGGCTCAATGGTGGGTTTGCCGTGCCCCTTTTTCCGGGTTCTCCCGTGAAAACTAGTAGGTGGTCAGCTATAAAGTCCTGTGCAACTACGTCGTGTTCAACAACTAAGGCTGCTGTATTGTGGTTTTCAACAACTCTTCGAATGGTCCGCGCCATATTCAACCGTTCTTCAACATCCAAGTAGGCGCTCGGCTCATCAAGCAGGTAAAGGTCAGCTTTACGAGACAGGCAAGCTGCAATGGCGACTTTTTGCAGTTCCCCACCGCTGAGTTCATCCACATTTCTGTCCAAAAGCAAATTTACCCCTAAAGGTTGAAGAATTTCCGTCTTATACCAGCTTGAAGAAAAACTTTCTTTGGCAACGCTCATCAGCAGCTCTTGAACAGCTCCCACGTACTCTGCCGAAATATACTGTGGCTTGTAGCTTACTTTCAATTCGCCGAACTTTTGCCCGTCATCAGCCTCTTCAATTCCAGCTAAAATCTTTATAAAAGTTGTTTTGCCTATGCCGTTTGGCCCTAGGATTCCGATGATTTCGCCTCTTCTTATTTCCCCTGGATGAGCAACAAGCTTAAACCCTTCGTACGTTTTCTCTATTTGCTTCCATTTTAACAGCATTTCGCCAGCGCCAAAACTGACTGTGGGCGGCTTTTCATGGAATACGATTGCTTCTTTTCTAAATCGAACGTTCTCGTCTGGAATGTAACCTTGCAGGTAGATGTTAATACCGGTTCTAACGCTGTGAACGTTAGAAATTATGCCATAAACACCTGGTTCTCCGTAGAAAATGCAGATTTGGTCAGATAAGTAATCTATTATTGCTAGATCATGTTCGGCTACAATTATTGTTTTTTCATCGTTTTTTAGGCTTCTTATGGCTTTAGCTGCCTCAAGTCTCTGTTTTACATCTAAGTAGCTTGATGGTTCGTCGAAAAGATATACGTCAGCTTCACGGCATATTGTGGCCGCAATTGCCACGCGTTGCAGTTCACCTCCACTCAAAACTTCAAGGGAACGGTTCCAGAATTGTTTAAGTTCAAGCTGTTCAGCAATTTTATCCAGTTTTTTCCTCTCATCTACCCTTTCCAGCAGTTCTCCAGCGTTTCCCGAAACAACCTTTGGAATCTTATCCACATACTGTGGCTTAAGCGAAATCCCAAGTTTTCCATAAGTCATCTTTTGGAAATAGTCTTGAAGTGTTGAGCCTCTGAAATGCCTGACTATCTCGTCCCAGTCAGGCGGTTCCTCATAGTTTCCAAGGTTTAACTTGACTTCACCAGAAAGTATTTTGAGCGTAGTTGTTTTGCCTATTCCATTTTGTCCAAGCAAGCCTAAAACCATTCCTGAAGAAGGTGTTGGAAGTCGATAAAGTTTGAAGGTGTTTTCTCCAAAACGGTGGCTGCATTCTTTCTCTAACTCGTCTGGAAGATTAACTATTGAAATGGATTTGAATGGGCATTTCTTTACGCATATTCCGCATCCCGTGCAAAGGGATTCCACAATTACTGGTTTGTCGTTTTCAAAACGTATGGCTTCTATGCGGCTTCGCACTATTGGACAGAAACGATGGCATAATCTTCCGCAACGTTTTGGCTTGCATTTATCAGCATCTAACACGGCAACTCTTGTCATGATCAGTCCGATAATGAGTGGTCATAACTAGTAGGTTATAAACATACGGTTAAAAAATCACATAATATATTATCAAAAACGTTTTAGATAAAGAAAAATCGCAAAAATGCTTATTGCGTACAAGTTTTCACCACTCTTCCTCTTCCCATTCTTCTTCCTCTTCTTCCTCTTCCCCTTCTTCTTCCTCACGCATCTTTTTTCACCTCCCATCTGTTTTAGTGCTTAATGAAAGCAACCACGCAATGCTTTAAACATTTTTGTTCGTTGACTGTCGAGAATGAAAATCAAAATTCATGTTTGCCAGCATCTTTTTAGAGATTTTCTTTCACAGTTTTTGCTGTTAAAGAAGCCACAGGCTCTCGTGTTTCTGGTGTAATATAAGCCCAACATAAGTTTGGTGAATTATGTGCTGCGCCAATTCCTCCGTGAATGTTAACAGAGATTAACCCCATATGATTATATGTGGCGGGTATTTTCCTGTCAACAAGTTTTATTGCTAGTTCAACAGCTTCCTGCGCCGTTTTTCCATTCTCCATATAACTACAAACAGTCTTTGCCAAAACAAGCCTTATCGCTATTTCACCAATACCAGTTGTAGAACACGCACCAGCCTGGTTATCCGCATACGTACCGCATCCGATTAATGGCGAGTCTCCAATCCTTCCGGGAAGTTTTAATGGAAAGCCTCCAGTAGAGGTTGCGGCTGCAACATTTCCATCTTCAGCTAGGGCAACTGCGCCCACAGTTTCAAGCTTAAAGAGTTCAGGATAAGTTTTAACCAAGCCAGCCAGCCTCGGCAGTTCAAATTTTCCATCAAGCAAGACTTTTTTCTGCTGTTCGTAATACTTTAACCTAAGCTCCGTTATCGGATTTCTTCTTTCAAGGTTAAAGATTCTAGCGAGTTTTTCTGCTCCTTCGCCGACCACAAAAACATGGTCTGTTTTTTCCATGATTATCCTTGCCAGTCGGACAGGATTTTTGACATCTTTTAATAGCCCAGTAGCGCCAGCTTGCAATGTTTTTCCATCCATAATTGATGCCTCCATTTCCACACCTTTTTCTATGTTCAAACTTGAGCCATAACCAGCATTAAACGCACCGTCATCCTCCATAACCATAACAGCTTCCATCACGCTGTCAACCGCGCTTCCTCCCTTTTTTAGAATTTCAAAACCCTTCTTTGCGGCTCTTTTAACCCCCTCTAAACCAGCTTGGCTACGTTCAGGATGCCAAGTTCCAGCACCACCATGAACAATGATTACTGGTTTTTGTGCATCTGTCAAATACGGCTTCCCTCCCATTAAAGCGAATTAGTAAACTCGTGCAGCTTAAATTTAAGTTTAATGTTCTAAAACCATCAAAATGGATAAATCTTTGTAATGAGATGTTAACTGTGGGATGATGTGAGGCGACGGCAAAGAGCCATAAGCTGTGAAAAAGCCACTAACCTGCACTGACCTCAAACTCACACCTATGGCGTTTTTAATCGAAGCTTCTTTTAGAAACATTAAATTTACCTACAGATTAATAATGTAGCATATTCATTTCAAAGGGTGTGGACTATGCTCAGAAACTTTAACCTTTTAGCCACAACCTGGCGTGGGAACGAGGAAAATGCTTGCTCCGAGTTATGGTACCTACTTGGAGAAATTGGCGATTCAGCACCGACTGTTGATAAGACTGGCGTTGCCGGTTTAATTGCAGCAAAAACAGCTTTTAACTCATTTGAAGTTATAGAGAAGTTTCGCAAAATTTTACATGAACGTTCCTACGAGTTTCGTTATACGCTTAGAATAATTCCGATTGAAAAAGTTGTGCGCACTGATTTAGGCGAAATTCAACGGGCAGCCACGGAACTCAGCTCTAAAATAGGCGAAGACGAAACTTTTCGCGTTACCGTTGAGAAACGCTTTACGGAAACCCCTACACGGGACATTATCGAAGCTGCTGCTGCAAATATTGAAAGGGAAGTTGACCTAAACAATCCTAACAAGATTCTCTTAATTGAAGTTGTTGGCGGGTTAACTGGTTTATCGGTGATAAAACCGAATGAAATTTTAGCCGTTATGATGGAAAAAGTGTAACTTTATCTCCACTTCTAATTTTGAAGACTTCTGCAGCATTCCCTTGATTTATGGAGATTTCTAAAAAGTTGTGACTTCCAATGAGGGCTAACGGTTTTTGCCGTTCAACATCTGCGTAAGCTTTGCAGAACCTCAGTTTTAACCTGGCATTCCCGAGTTTGACATTAACTATGTGTTTAATTTTCATCAATTCAACTTCCTTTTCTCCAAAATTTGTGATTATATTTCCAAAACCGTCTATGTACATGACTTCGCCTATCAGCATGTCTTTTCTTCTAATAATCTTTGCGAATTCCGGCATTACAATCTTGCGGATTTCTGGTCCAAACTCCTCTGGGGATGTTCCGTTTGCCAAGTGGGCTGCTGCTGGCGCGAAAACGTCCCTTCCATGGAATGTGCTGGATATTTTGGATAACATAAGCTTTCGGTTTGATATTTCGTAAATATGCGTTATGTCTTGGTTTTTTGCGGCTAAAGCTAGTATGCCGTTGTCCGGTCCAATGTAATAACTACGCTCTGTCTGTATAAGTAAGGGTCTTCTTTTTGTTCCAACGCCTGGGTCCACCACTGCCACATGGATTGTGCCCTTTGGAAAATATGGAGATGCGGAAGCTAGAATGTATGCTCCCATTCTTATGTTAAACTTCTCTATTTCGTGAGTTATATCAACGATTGTCGCTTTTGGACTTATGTTTAAAATTACGGCTTTCATCTCCGCCACGTAAGAGTTGCGCAATCCAAAATCAGTCGTCAAAGTAATTATCTGATGACACATATTATTCCATTTAATAAGCAGTTTAAAATAATTAACTTTACAAAAACGTTTGCAGAAGGACGGCACAATGGGCTTTAAAAGAAAACTTGAAGCAAAAGACGTGAGCTTGACCATTGCTTTTGCAGCATTATATGCCGTTCTCTCGTTTTTACCGCTTTTTCAAATAGCCGGTTTCTTCAAATTCATAACCGTAGCCACCATTATCGCGCCCATAATCGGCATAATCTTAGGCGCATATTTAGGGCTGGTTTCCACATTTATAGGCGGAACAATATCACTGTTTGTCAACCAAAGTTTTTCATTGCCAAGTTTAGCTGCAGGAGCCGTAGCAGCCTTGTGCAGTGGATTGTTACACAAGGGTAAACAAAGCTTATGTGTTGTAATTTATTTGTCACTTTTGATTATTTTCGGTTTTAATCCGTTTATTGGAGCCTTCTGGCTCTATCCTTCGGTGATGTGGTTTCTAATAGTCGGTTTCATAATTCTTGTTTCGCCACTGCAGTCTTATGCTTCAAAGAGTTTTAGCTCCAATAGTAACTCGCGGCTTTTCTTCGCTTTTTTTGTAACCTCTTTGACTTCAACTTTAGCCAGCCAAATCGCTGGCACGTTAGGCTTCGAGATTCTTACACCAGACGCAAACTTTTGGAAGGAAACAATTTGGCCGATAACTACTGTCCTTTATCCAGTAGAAAGAACGGTTATAGCGACTGCTGCAGCAGTCATAGGAGTATTAGTGTATAAGGTTCTGAAATTAGCGAATATTATGCCTCTTGACCAAACTCAACACAAACAGAGTTAAGGTTCAACTCTTTTCCTTTATTAGCTTGTTCAAATAGGTCTTGCTTTTAATGATTTCTTTTTCGCTAGCGCGAATCTCAAGAGTAAGCCATCCATCGTATCTGACCCTTTGAAGGCGATTTATTACTTCTGAAAAGTTGATTGTTCCTTTTCCCATTGGAAGGTGTGTTGCTTTTTTGTAGTCTTTTTCAAGCGTTGCATCATGGACATGAACATCTACTAATCTATGTTTGAACACGTTAATCGCTTCTGAAAGGTTGATTCCAACTTGATACAGATGCCCCATATCTAACAGAACTCCAAGCTTATTTAATGGAAAATTCAAAACAAACTGTGCAAAGTCATTTAAACCTTCAAAAATAAAGGGATGATAACAAAATGATTCTAAGGCAATTTTGATGTGATTGCGACTTGCGAAATTTACTTCTTCCTTTAACAATTTAAGGAAACGAGTTCTTGCCTTTAATAGAAGCTCTTCGTTCAATTTGTTTTCCATCACAAAAAAAGGCGGGTGAACGGACACTAATGTCGAAGATATTTTCTTTGAAAGCATTATTCCATAACGTATTTGTTTCTGTACTTTTGTATACTCCTCTTCTGTTAAAGCGAACTTTTCCGCATCGTAGATTCCTCCAACATGAACATCCCTCTCCATGTTTAGACTGTCAAGGACGCTCTTCAAATGCTCGCCTTCGATGGAAACATATTCTGTAAGCGGGCCAATCTGAACGGCTTTAAAACCTAGCGAGGCGGCTTTTCGCACAAAACTTACAAGATCATTGTTACTGTGGGGTGGGCTTGTTTTGAAAAAACCTTTCGGAGCTGAGTGAAGAGCGACAATCATGTTTATTCCTTTTGGAGTTTACCGCGATTGTCCGAAAGCACTCATGAAGATGCACTTTTTGAACGGCATCATCATATCTGCAGAACCATAAACATTATTATCAAAATCAACTGGTGCATCCTTGATCAAGACTACAGGAGTTTTTTCGGCAGCTTCACCCATTAACAAATGAGCTGCAGAAGCCAGATTATCCGCAATTGCATGTCGCGTAATTATTAATGGCTTTCCGTAGATGTCCTTATCACCTCTACAATCCTTTACAGGTTTAAACCCTGCGACAGCCAAAGTCAAACCTGTAGTACCCATCCTAAGCGACATCAAACCACTGTCGACGATTAAAACTGCCGTTTGCTTGCCCGTCTTGCGTTTAATTTCTTCTTTGATGTGTTTCGCCCATTTTTTGGCGTTTTTTGGCCATAAAACCACACAATCGGCAGGCGCATTTTTGTTATCTATCCCTGCGTTGGCAGTTAAAATCCCGTTTTTTAGCGTTAAAATGGCTTTTTCTACTCCTCCATAAATTTTGTCTGCTTCGCTTAAAATTAGCTCTGCAAATTCTGGTTGTAGTGAAAAATGTTGTGCAAGCTTTTTTGCCTCATTTGAAGGCTTAACGTCTCTTAGTTTCACTAGACGGCCTTCTACATACGCTATAATTTTCGAGGTTATGGCCAATATATCGCCGTCTTCAAGCTGTAAATTCTGCGCTCTTAATGACTCAAGAATTACCTCTACTAGATTATCGCCAGTTTCTATAATCTTCGTTTTGACAGCGTAAAGCCTCATTACCTTTCATCCTCCATGGACCACTGGAACAAAAACCATTTCATCTCCATCTTTAAGCACTGTGCCTAAACCGTTTAAAACGCTGATTTCCTTTCCATTCACAAGTATAAGCGTGTTAGGCCTCGGATCTTCAAGCTCTGGGTCAATTAGTACTCGTTTAAGTTTGGGTAATTCTTCAACTATTTCCTTTATGGCTTCTCTTAACGGAATTGTACCTTCAGACTTGATGGTAAGTTTGCCTTTGCCTGATACGTTGCGGAAAGAACCGATAAACTTCACGGTTATAACCATTTTGTCATCTCCTTTCTGATGTTAGAGAGTTACTATCACGGAAACATCGTTAACATTCGTACCCGTAGGTCCCGTGAATATTAAGTCACCAAGCTTTGAGAAGAAGTGGTATGAATCGTTTTCTGCTAGGTATTCTTCGGGAGTTAATCCCATTTTCGCTGCTCTGACTAATGTTTTTCCATCCACTATCGCTCCGGCAGCATCTGTTGGGCCATCCACGCCATCTGTGCTTAGCGAAGCCACAACCACCCCATTCATGCCCTTTAGGTTTCGCACAGTTGCCAAAGCTATTTCTTGGTTTCTTCCACCTAAGCCCTTTCCAGTAACGGTTACGGTTGTTTCTCCGCCTGCAATTATACCCGCAGGTTTTGGAACGGGATTTCCAGATGCAGATACTTCACGCGCTATTGAGGCTAACATTACACCCACGTGTCTGGCTTCTCCTTCCAATGTTGCAGTTAGCAAAAGCGTGTTTAAACCCTCTGACTTGAGATATTCTCGGGCTGTTAGGCTCGCGAGTCTGTTGTTTCCGACAACAACATTGAAAACTTTCTTAAATGCTTCATCGTCGGCTTTGGGGGTTTCTGGAATTATGCCTTTCTCTCCATCTGACAAAACTTTTCTGATGGATGCTGGAGCATTGCTCCATAACCTATATTTTTCCAAAATCTTTACGGCGTTGTTGAAGGTTGTCGAGTCTGGAACTGTTGGGCCAGATGCAATAAAATCTAATGGGTCACCAACAACGTCGGAAAGAATAAGGTTCAGAATTGTGGCTGGATAAGCTTTTTTCGCAAGCCAGCCGCCCTTAAAATCTGAGATGTGTTTTCTAACTGTGTTAATCTCGTTTATCGTTGCACCACACTTGAGCAAGGCGTTTGTTATTTCTCTCTTATCCGAGATTGAAATTTCGCCGCGGGGCAAGGGCATGAGGCTTGAGCCTCCACCTGAAATTAGGCATATTATTAAGTCGTCTTCTTTTGCTTGTTCTAACATTTTCAACATGCTGCGGGTTCCTTCTACACCGGCTTCATCTGGAATTGGATGGCTTGCTTCATGAGGTTCTATAATTTTTGTATTTTGCTTGCTTCCTTGTGGAACGTTGACGAGTCCGTTTGTTATATATTTGCCAAGAATTTGTTCTATGGCTTCAGCCATTGAACCGCTTGCTTTACCACCGCCTATAACGTAGATATTCTTGAATTTCTTTAAATCGAACGAGTATCCATTTACTTGAAGACCCGAGTTTTTTAGTAAAATTTTTGATTTTATTATCTGTTTAGAGTCAACAGCATTTAATGCAGATTCAAGACTTTTTAAAGCCAGTGACCTGGCATCGCGATTAAGCTGTGTCTCGCCGTTTCTGACGAGTTGTTCCTTATTCTTTATTGTTATCATTTGAGCATTCCATTGTTAATTTTTTGAGAGTCATTGCGTAAGTGTAATAAGTCAATATTAATAAAGAATTCCGCAAATCAGTGCTTGGTGAGTTGTGTGCCAAAACTAAAGGTTTACGTTACTCGTGAGCTTCCGGAAAGAGGTCTAAAAATAATCAAGGAACGTTTTGACACCGAGGTTTGGCACGAGTATGCTCCACCGCCAAAAAAAGTAATAATAGAAAAGGCAAAGAACGTTGACGCGCTTGCTTCACTCTTATCCGACAAAATAGACGCTGAAGTTTTTGACGCCGCGCCTAGACTGAAGATTGTCGCGCAAATGGCCGTGGGGTTCGACAACATAGATGTGCAGGAAGCTACGAAAAGAGGCATATACGTTACAAACACGCCTGAAGTTTTGACTGATACAACAGCAGATTTCGCGTGGGCGCTTTTGATGGCTATTGCAAGGCATGTTGTTGAAGCAGACAAATACGTCCGTACTGGACAATGGAAGGTTGGCTGGCACCCCAGCATGATGCAGGGCAGAGATATTCACGGAGCAACCATAGGCATCGTTGGCGCTGGAAGAATTGGCTTTGCGGTTGCGAAAAGGGCTGCAGGTTTCAACATGAAAATTCTTTTTTACGATGTTGTGCCTAGACCTGAAATGGAAAAAGAATTAGGTGCAAAAAAAGTTGACTTGGACATGCTTTTCAGAGAATCAGACTTTGTTAGCATTCATGTTCCGTTAATGAAAGAAACTTTTCATCTGGTAAATGCAGAGAAACTTAAACTAATGAAGAAAACCGCTTACTTAATCAACAATTCCCGTGGACCTGTTGTTGATGAGAAAGCTTTGTACGAAGCCTTAAAAGAGGGCAGAATAGCTGGTGCTGGGCTTGACGTTTTCGAGCAAGAACCCATGCCCCTAGATAACCCTCTGCTGAAGCTTGACAACATAGTTGTTGCTCCGCACATATCAAGTGCAACTTATGAGACTCGCTCCAAAATGGCTGAAATGGTTGCAGAAAACCTCATCACGTTCTTCGAAGGGAGAAAACCGCCAAACTTAGTTAACCTAGACGTAATGAAAGTGAAACCCTTATCAAAACAAATTTGATGCCATCAAAGTTTCTTGCAGAGACGCCCTTCCTGCATAAAATATCCTAATTTAATGAAATGACTCAATGTCGATTTTAACTCTCTTGATGTCACTTCTTTCCCATCAATCTTTTTTATACAAAAAACTTGTGCACCCTTCTGCGCGGCCATTTCTTCAAACTGTTTGAAAATTGCTTTTATTGTTTTTAGCTTCCTATGTTTCACGTTAAAAAACAAGGCAATGTTTGGCCAATTTAGGTATTTCCCAAAAATTTGCCCATTGACTAGAATTACGCCTGGAGCGGGATGGGCTCTTAGACCAGAACGAATTGGCGTAACAGAAATAAGCTTTCTCCACCTTCTTCTGTAACCAACCGTTAATGGATCGAACTCAGGAAGAACGTGAACGATATTGAACTTTTCTGCAAGATATTTCTCATCTTCAGATTCCCTAAGTTTGTCAATGTCTTCGGATAAAATCAAATTTTTATCTTCACCATCAATCTTGATGGTTGAAACTCTTTTTTGGGCGACTAGTTTTTCGATTATTCTTCTAGTTTCTGTCTTTGTATGCCACGTGTACGAAATAATGTCTTCTATCGACGAAGGCCCAAAAGCTTTAAGATACTTTTGGACTAGCCATTCCTTTGCTTCTTCCTCGGTGGTGCTTTCTAATGACGACTTATCTATCAGTCTTTCAGCAGTTGACCACTTCCATTGAGTAGGGGCTCCTGGCCTTTTCTCTGATCTAAGAATAGCCCCGATCCCTGCAAGTTCGTAATGAATTATTCTATGTAGATTTTTAGTTGGGAGATCTTTTGCCTCAAGAGCTCTTCGAATTTCTAAAGTAGTAGCCACTTCTTTTTCACTTATAAAGTCCAATATGGCTTGATGGGTTGCAGTGAACTTTGGAGGCCATGACAAACCACGGTTTATAAGGAACTTGCGCATTGCATCACGTGTAGCCTTAAAATACATTGGGAACTCTTCTGCAGGAACTATGTGTAAAGTTACTCGCATTAAGTGGGCAGCAATTAACATTTTCTGCCTTAACAGATGGTCTAACCATTCCCATCGGAAATTTACAACTCGATTCTGCAATGAAAAATAAGGTGATTCGAACGACTGGGCATGAAGCCCACCTACATCACTAACAGTTCTAATGATATCCTCTTTATTCCTGCCAAAAGTTTCATTGGTTAAATGGTGCTGACCAAGAACTAGTTTCTCTATTCTTTTTGAGGGAAAAGCGTTTGACATCATTAGGCTGATTCCTTGCCGTACTTGTCTTTAATATCCATCATGGCTTTTTCGAAGGCTTCAGCTAAGTCAATATTGTATGCTGTTGCCAGCTTGAAAAGATGATATAAGATGTCGCCTAAATCGTCTTCGATTAGTGATACGGTTTTTTTGTGCGACACATGTTTTCGAGTCTTCACGAGTGGATTAAAATCTGCATTAATTATATGCCTTGCTAACTCACCCATTTCCTCACATAAATGTGTAAAAACGTAAAAGTGGTTGTCTATTTGGGTCCAATCTTTACCTTGAGCCTCTAAAAATTTTTTGACTTCTTCTTGAGCTTGCTTAATAGTCATATTCGTTAACATAATTCATACACATCCTAAATCACTCTCTAAAGAAGAGGCATAAAACATTTGTCACTATGGAGTTTAAATGTGGATTTTAAGTAAACATAACTATAACTGTTAAATACTTCATCTTTTTTTACCATTACTTTCCTTTCAAATCAAGGTGATCTAATTGGACTCTATCTTTGCGAAGAGAATGGAAACTTTAGGAACGGAAACAGCCTTCGAGGTACTTGCGAAGGCAAGGGCTCTCGAAAAGCAAGGGAAAGACGTCGTACATTTGGAAATCGGCGAGCCTGATTTTGACACGCCAAAAAACATCAAAGACGCAGCGATAAAAGCCCTCAATGCTGGTTATACTCATTATGGTCCATCTGCTGGAATCCCTGAACTGAGAGAAACAATCGCACAATACATCTCAAAAACCAGAGGCATAAAAGCAGATCCAGACGAAGTTGTTGTAACCCCGGGTGCCAAACCAATAATGTTCTTCAGCATATTAGCATTGGTAAATCCCGGTGAAGAAGTACTTTATCCAAACCCTGGTTTTCCAATCTACGAATCTGTGGTGAACTTTGTGGGAGCCAAACCTGTGCCTATACCGCTCAAGGAGGAGAATGATTTCAGGCTTGACCAAGAGTATGTTAAGGAAAAGATAACGAAGAAGACTAAAATGATTATTTTAAATTCGCCGGAAAACCCGACTGGCGGAGTTTTGACTAGAGATGATTTGAAAGCCATAGCCGACTGCGTTGTTGACAGAGATGATGTTTTTGTGCTTTCTGACGAGATTTACAGCAGAATAGTCTATGAGGGGGCTCATGAGAGTATTGCTTCACTTTCGGGAATGAAGGAGAAGACGATTATTTTGGACGGTTTTTCAAAAACCTATGCAATGACTGGTTGGCGGCTTGGCTACGGCGTAATGCGGAAAGACTTAGCCCAGAAAGTTGCCCAACTCCAGACAAACTGCAACTCTTGCACATGTACTTTCACTCAAATGGCTGGCATTGAAGCATTGAAGGGTTCTCAAGCTGAACCAGAAAGGATGGATGCAGAGTTCAAGAAGCGACGAGAAGTCATAGTTTCAGGATTGAACAATATTAAGGGCATAACGTGCAAGAAGCCGCGTGGAGCTTTTTACGCTTTTCCAAACATAACTGGCACTGGCATGGACTGCCGTAAACTTGGGGATCATCTGCTTTACAATGCTGGTGTGGCAGTTTTGCCAGGAACATCATTTGGAAAGTACGGTGAGGGCTATCTGCGTTTATCCTTTGCCAATTCCATTGAAAACATAAAGAAGGCTTTAGAACGCATTTCTAAGGCTGTTGAAAAGCGATAGTTTTTCTTTAATCTTCTATTTTTTCTCCAGTTAGAGTTTCAACTATGTCTGAGGCTAACTGTACTAAACTGTCTGCTTGTTTCATGATTTTTTCTCCGTCCACTTCTTCCACTTGCAGTAACTGCTGCACTGTTCCTTCAATTTCCACTAGAGTTCTTAAAAATGGGTCGTCTATTGTCTGCGCTTTTTCTGCGGCTTCCCTTATGACGATTTCTATGAAGGCTGGTTCTCCTAGGCTGTAGTAGATGGCATTTCGAGCTTTTCTGATGGCTTCTAAAACTAGGCTGGGAGCCATGTAGGGTATTTTTCTTGCTGCCTCAAGTTCGGCTTTTGCTTCTCGCAGGTATCGGAGCGCCCATCCTCTTCTGTATTTATCCATCATTTGCTTTCAACCTCGCCTTCTTCCACGTTTTCGTTTGATGAGGGTGCCGTTTGTATATTGACAAAGGCATGTGTTATGTATCCAGCAATTTGATTCCTCACTTTTGTCGTTGCTCCTTTTATAAGTGTGTCAACGGCACGTTTGTTGTTTTCAAAATTATCCGAGAATTTGTCTGGAAAACGTCTAATAAGTTCCCTTGCTATCCGCTTAATCTGTTCCGTCCGGACACTCCCCAAACTTGAGGTTTCCCCAAGCACTCACTAGTTACTTCATCCTCCAGCAGTTAATAGTAATATTAAAGTAAACCTTCATAAAGCAATAAGACTAATTTAACTTTACTCCGAAAAATTCCTCAAAATTTTTCATTATTTGCTCGGCAACAACCGTAGCGTCTACCTTTTTTATTTTCGCTATTGCTTTGACCACTGTTGGGATGAAGGCTGGCGTTGTCTTTTTACCATCAAAAGGTAGTTTAAAAAAGCGAATAGGTCCATCGGTTTCTGTCAACAAATTGGTTAACGGTATTCTTCTCACAACTTCACGTATGCCATTAGAGTAGACTGTCGGCGGCCCCTCAGTAATATAATATCCATTCTCTACAACTTTTGATAACACGCTTATCGGGTTACTAAACCAGTGCAACAAGACCTTTTTAAGATTGTAAGATGAAAGCATCTCAACAATTTGCTCTGTTGTACCACGTGAATGAATTATAACAGGCAATCTAAGTTTTTCAGCCAGACGCAACATTCCATTAAAAACCATAAGCTGCTTATCCCATATCTTCACGTACTTGTAGTCTAACTCTATCTCACCTATCGCAATTAACGCCTTGTTCTGCCTATTCTCAGAAACCAGATCCATTGTTTGTTGAAACTCCTCTTCCGTTACAGCTTTAACACTCCAAGGATGAATTCCTAAAGCAGCATAAACCATCCCCGAATATTGTTCAGCCAGTTTTAGACTTCTAATGCTTGTTTCCAAATCCATAGAATTTGAAACTAAAGCAACGACATTGGAACTTCTAGCTTCTGCTATGACTTCATCAATGTATTTAGAGTATTCCTCGTCTGAAAGATGAATGTGGGCGTCAACGAACTTCATTTAGGCATCACTTTGGGCATACAACTACACCACGTCTGTTTTTATAACTTCCTCTACTAATCGACTAATGATAGACATAAAAGCCTAAACAGAAAATAATTATGGTTGGCATGAAGATAGGACTGTGTGAAATCCTAGATACATACCAAGATTTTCTAGCCTACTGGATGCGAGCAAGGTTCAAGAATTTAAATGAGCAGATCAAGCTGTGGCAAACTTCTTACATGAAGAAATATTCTGAGCTATTGAACAAGCAGCTGCAAAACTATGAAGAAGAAAACATGGATTGGCAAGAGGTGGCCAAGAAAATCTTACCCAAGCTACCGCAGCGTTTCCAGTTGCTGAGAAAGGCAAGAGACAACATTCTCGATGTATGCGAGTTCATTTATGTGAAAGCCTCGAAGATGTTGGAACTGGATTTTGACATTTTTTTCGTTATTTACGTCGGCGTTGGATGCGGGGCAGGATGGGCAACAACATACAATGGAAAACCAGCAGTCCTTTTAGGCTTAGAAAACATTGCAGAAGAAAAATGGCACACAAAGAATAAACTTGAAGGCTTAATATCCCATGAAATAGGACACCTTGCTCACATGAAATGGCGAGATGAATGGGAAAAGTTCGAGAAAGCTGAACAAGACCCATTATTTCAGCTTTACAGCGAAGGCTTTGCCCAAAGATGCGAACACAAAATTCTCGGAAGAGAAACATGGCACATGGCCCAAGACAAGGAATGGCTCGTATGGTGTGAACAAAATAAAAGTTGGCTGGCTAAAGAATTCTTAAAAAGATTAGAAAAGCAAGTTTCAGTAAACGACTTTTTCGGATCGTGGTTCAACATACAAGGCAGAAAGCAAACTGGATATTTCCTTGGCCATGCCTTCATCCGTGAACTTGAGAAAACTTATGGCCTAAGGGAAATAGCGCTCTTTAATGTTGATAAAGTGAAAGCTCTTGGAATACGATATCTAAAAATCCAAAAGCAGCAAAACTGAGTAAGCAAATCACGGTTGTTTGCTGAAAATCATTGACAATAAACGTTAAATATTGCTTTAAATAGAAAAAGAGGCTACGGAGGAGTCTTTGTGGTTGATTTGGAATTGGCTGTAGCTCCCATGCATAGACTATGCAAAAAGGCTGGAGCCGACAGGGTAAGCGAAACAGCGGCAAAAGAACTAGCCAAAGCGTTAGAAGAAATTGGCACAAAAATCGCCAAAGAAGCCCTAGATTTTGCAATGCACGCAGGAAGAAAAACCATAAAAGCCGAAGACATTGAAATTGCCGCTAAAAAAGTTATGAGCAGATAGCTTTCCCAAATTTCTTCCTTCTTTTTTCAAAATCTGGAAACGTTTTTTCTTAGTTCTTAGTTCAATTTTCTCGAGGAATCCCAGAGAAACTGGAAATATTCCCTTGCAAACCGCACCAAACCAACATGATTACTCCATATTACTAGGCTTGGTTTTTCTTCGCCTAAAAACAGTATGGCTTCTTTTTCATCTACAATAATGCCTCCTCCAAACATTTGATCTCTAACTCTTAACTCCCCTATGCCAGCTAATCCCTTTAGATTCTTCCAGTCCTCAGCTTTCCCCGCAACCATAAGCTTGATATTCACGCGGGTTTTCTGCAAGGTTTCTAGGAAAAATGTTGCTGAGGTAATTATGTTTTTTGCGAATTCTGGTGTAGCAATCATTATCTCTTTTGTGGCTTTTTTTAAGGTCTCTTCAAGCTTAGTCATAACTCCTTGTTGACCGTGTAGTATTAATATGTCTGGGTGTTCCACAAGTTCTCGCTTCTCATATAAAGGTTGCAATTCTCTAGCAATTGTTTGCTCCCAACCCACGTATTTGTCTTCAAGTCTGATTTTTGCGGTTGCTAAAGCTTCAAGTGGCGGTGTCGGATAGTATTTGGTCGGACGGGTTTCAACACTTTTAATCCACCTCTTATCTTTAAGCGAGTTTAAAACCTCGTAGATTTTCGAGTAGGGTACTCTTGCTTTTTTGCTTATTTCCATAGCTGTCATTTGTCCCCCCTCTAGCAAAGCAACATACACATCGATTTCGTAAGCCTTCAACCCAATTTCACGTAAAATTTGCCTTGCGCCTTCACTTATTGGCAACTTAAACCCCCTTAATCACCTTATGAAAAGTTTGGAAACCTTATTATATTCTATCCTTAGAACCGTCATAATATAACTACAAAAATATGGTGAAGACATGCATTTTATTAAAGAAACGGAGAGCATATGTCCCGAATGTCTAAAGGTATTAGATGCTACGATTTTCGAAGAGGACGGCAAAGTCTTCATTAAAAAGGAATGCCCCGAACATGGTTTTTTCAGAGATATTTACTGGTCTGATTATGATCAATACTTGCGTGCCGAAAGGTTCAGGTACGAAGGCGACGGTTTAAAGAATCCCCGAACCAAAACCGTTAATGGCTGTCCATATGACTGCGGAATATGTCCACAACACAAATCCCACACAGCCTTAGCAATAATTGATGTCACAAACCGATGCAACCTTAAATGTCCAGTGTGTTTTGCAAACGCTGCAGCTGCTGGATATGTGTATGAACCGACCAAAGAAGAAATTGGAGGCATGTTGGAAAACCTTCGCAAAAACGAACCTGTTCCAGCCACGGCATTACAGTTTTCTGGCGGTGAGCCAACCGTTCGCAATGATCTTTTCGAACTTATTCGAATGGCAAAGGAGCTCCGCTTTCGTCATGTTGAGGTTAATACGAACGGTCTTCGACTTGCACAAAGCGTCGACTATTGCAAGGGACTCAAAGAAGCGGGAATGAGCACCATTTATTTGCAATTTGACGGTCTAACACATGAAGTTTACAAATTCATTCGCGGAATAGACCTTCTAGACGTTAAAATGAGAGCCATCGAAAACTGTCGCAAGGCTGGAATCGACAGCATGGTTTTAGTTGTCACGTTGATTAAAGGTGTGAATGACAACCAACTCGGCGACATCATACGCTTCGCAGTTCAAAACTTCGACGTAATAAAGTGCATAAACATTCAACCCATCTCCCTTTGTGGTAGACTTCCGCAAGGAGAACGGGATAAAATGCGCATCACAATTCCAGACTTCATGCGATTGGTGGAAGAGCAAACATACGGCAAAATAAAAGTTTCAGACTTCTATCCAGTACCAACGGTTGTGCCAATTTCAAAGGCTGTTGGAGCATTAAAAGACAAGCGTTACGTAGAGTTTACGGCACACCCACACTGTGGTATGGCAACATATGTATTTGTTGAAAATGGCGAAATCATCCCCATCACGCATTATGGAAACGTAGACAAATTCGTTGACGTTATGAAAAAGGTTTATAATGATGCATCAAAGGGAAACAAAAACAAAGCCAAACTGCGTTTAGTTGGAGCTTTAAGGCATATACAATTCAGCTTTTTAAGAAAGTATGTTTGGCGTGTCCTTAGAGAAGGAAGTTACGAGGCGTTAGGCGACCTGCAAAGAAAGTCTATATTGCTTTCTGCAATGCATTTCATGGATCCATACAACTTCGATTTGGAACGAGTTCAACGCTGTGTAATCCACTATGCAGTGCCAGACGGACGCATCATTCCATTCTGCACTATGAATTCTATTCACCGCCCAGCAATTGAAGGAAAACTTGGGATGCCAATTGAAGAGTGGCAAAGCAAGCGTAAGGTTGAAATAACTCAATACGCCTAAGCGTAGAAAACCTAAAGAATCACGAAACAATTTGAGATATTGGAAGCTGATAGTAATGGGTGGTAAAAAGAAGCTTGGCCTAAAGCAAATGGAGCGCATGCAAACTAAAAAGGATGAGGAAGACAAAAAGAAGAAGGAAAAAACAGCAGCGCCATCGAAAGAAAGAAAGCCTTCTGGAATAATTCCTCCAGACCCGAAGAACGAAAAAATTGTTGGCGAATTAAAGAAGATGCATGTTTTAACACCTTACGCGGTTGCTTCACGGTTTAACATAAGAATAAGCGCGGCAAAGGATTTCTTAGAACAATTAGAAGAGAATGGCATAATCCAACTGGTTTCTGGAAGCCACAACATCAAAATATATAAGACACCGGACTAGATTGCTCAGTTAAACCTTCCCTTCCATACGAATATTTCTTGCTAATTACGAGGAGTTCAGAATCTATTGGAATTTCCAGAAAGAGTCTATACCAATGAAGAGGTCAAAAAGGCCAAAGAACTCATCGATAAGGGCTACAAACATCGTTTAAGGGTCAAAGGAAGCCCAAACTTTACGGAGAAAGTAAAGCAAGCGCTTAAGCTGGTTAAAAATGCTGGTTTTTATGAGTTTTTAAGAACATATATTCGTCGAATAATAGAAATTGATGGATTCACGCAACTTCGCGAGGCGGAAGCGACAATTTGGGCGAATAAGTATGCTGTGGAAAATCCTGTTGACGCCGCCAGCCTTTTAGTTCAAAAAGCCAATCACATGAAAGAATTCATTGAGGGCAAGCTTTACTTTGGCGGGGAGGCAGAGAAGCGTTCGGTGGAAAAACGAATAGAATTTCTCAAAGCATTGAAAAGAAAGAGTCGGAAAAAAGAGGTAAGAGACGAATGTGAAAGGCTTTTAAGTAGCTGGAGTGAAAGCGTGTTTCTCTGATTGGGTAACTTTTTAAGGTTAAGGAAGATACAATTTGATTAAAGTTTAAGAGGGAATCTATTGTCCTCTCGTGAATCTCTGCAGAGCGGTAGGTACGTTACTCTTAAAAAGCTTGGAGAAGGCGGAAAAGGTGTCGTATATAAGGCTAGGGATACGGCTTTGAACCGTGTTGTGGCAATCAAAGTGCTTAAAAGTTCAGTTTTAAGCGAAGAGGTGGGTTCACGCTTTATACGTGAGGCACAAGTGGTAGCGAAACTTAATCATCCAAATGTTGTTTCCATTTATGATATTGGAAAAGAGGATGGAGAACAGTTTTTTGTTTTGGAATTTGTTGATGGAATGAGTCTTCGAGAGCTTATGGGAACGTATCCTGAAGGCAAATGTGACATACAAACCGTCTTGCGAGTTGGCATAGACATTTGCAGCGCCCTTCAATATGCGCATTCTCAAGGCGTTTTGCATCGAGACATTAAACCTGAAAACATTCTGATTACGCAGGAAGGCACTGCGAAACTGATGGATTTTGGCTTAGCAAAAATGTTAGGTCAACCCAGCATAACGCAAGAGGGGATGATAGTTGGCACAGTTGCTTATGTGGCTCCAGAAATAGCTTTGGGAAAAGGTGCTGACGCTAGGTCTGACCTATACTCCTTTGGCGCAGTACTCTATGAGATGGTAACAGGCAAACCGCCTTTTCCAGGAGAAGACTCTGTTAAGGTTATTTTTAGTCATATTCATGATTATCCAGTTTCGCCGAGTAGGCTGAATCTGAAGGTTCCGCAGTCTTTAGCCGAATGCATCATGAAGCTTTTGCAAAAGGAGCCAGCCAAAAGATATCAGACTGCAGCAGATTTACTTGCAGTGTTGAGGGATATTGCAGAAGGTTATTTAAGAGAAACCTTAGTGCCCTCGCATAAGCCAAGCATTGTTGTTCCTAGTCCGCGTCCCGTTTCCGCAAAAGAGGTTCAGCTTATCGATAGAATTGAAGAGATGAACACGCTTAGAGAGGCTGCTGACAAAGCAGTACGTGGTGAAGGCGGACTTGTTTTTCTGTATGGTGAGGCTGGAATTGGCAAAACAAGGTTAACCCGAGAACTAGGGGCTTATGCACGTTTGCGTGGCATGCAAGTTTTGTATGGAAGATGCCCCGCCTTATTCAGGATGGATGGTGTTCCTCCCTACATTCTCTGGAGTGAAGTGATTAAGGACTATTTGGAAGGTTGCAGTCCGGAGCAATTGTATAGAGTGATAGGCTTTTATCCGAGTGAAGTTTGCAAGTTGGTTCCTGAGCTTAGGCAAAGGCTTGGAGCAATTCCTCAATCGCTACCTATTGGTCCAGAACATGAACGTGATAGGCTTTTTGAAGCAGTTTCGCAGTTTGTCACTAACATTTCCAAGGAAGCGCCGTTGCTTGTGGTTCTCGATGATTTACAATGGACGGATCAGACTTCGCTTTTGCTGATGCATTATCTTGCTCGCGGCGTCTATAAGACGCCTTTGCTTCTTTTAGGTGCTTATCGCGAAACAGACATTGATGACAGGCATCCATTGTCTCCAGTGTTAGCAGAGTTGAACAGGGAGCGTTTGCTTCAATCAGTCCTATTGAAACGTATGTCTCTTAACGATGTGTCGGAGATGATTAAGCAGCTTTTGGAGCAAGACGACGTGCCCAAAGAGTTTTGTGAGCTTGTATATGAGAAGACGAGAGGTAATCCCTTCTTTGTTGAAGAGGTGATAAAGTCTCTCAAAGAAGAAGAGGTCATCTATCGTGAAGAAAATCGATGGAAGCTTAAGGAAATCTCCACGATCGAGTTTCCTAAAACGGTTAAGAGCGTAATAAAGGTGCGAATAAGTCGGCTTGATGAGGAATGCCAGAATATTTTGACTTTGGCTTCTTTTGTTGGAAACGATTTCTCTTTTGAGGCGATATGCGGAGTTACCAACATTGAAGAGAATAAATTGCTCGAACTAATGGAGAAAATACTCAAAACAGGACTGATTAAGGAGAGAGTGATTCGTGGAAAAGACGTGTATTGCTTTGCTGATGTTATAGTAAGGGATGTTGTGCATGAGGAAGTTAGCCACTTAAGGCATAAAAAGCTTCATAGCGTTGTCGGATGCGCTCTAGAGAAGGTTTACGCTAAAAAGATTGATGAACATTTTGGGGAAATTGCATATCATTTTCTGGAGGGCGGTGACAAAGAGAAGGCGCTTGACTACTTCATGAAGGCTGGGGAAAAGGCACAAAAAGTGTATGCCCATAATGAGGCTTTTTCCTATCTTCAGCACGCTCTCGAGCTTCTTGAAGAGAAGGGAGGCAGCCTTGAAGAGAAGGTTCGCATAATTGAGAGGCTTGGCGATCTTAAAGTGTGGATTGGGCAAATTGATGCTTGCATGGGGCATTGGGATAAATCGTTAACATTATGGAACCAGCTAGGAGATAAGAAAAACATTGCGAGACTTAATGCCAAAATGGCATTCGTATACTGGGCAGTGGCTGGTGACAGGGACAAGGCTTCTGAGCATCATCGTATGGCTCAAGAAATACTTGAAAAAGAGCCTGAAAGTGTGGAATTAGCCAGTTTATATGAAGATATTTCACACATGCTTTGGCGAACTGGTGAGTCTGCTGAAGCTTTGCCTTGGGCACAGAAAGCCTTTGAACTTGCCGAGAGATTAGGTAACCTCGAAGTTCTTGCAGGATGCTATGCCAATCTAGGAATACTAAGTCTACATTCAGGAGAATTCGAAAAAGCGACAAAATACTTTGAACAGGGACTGAAAATAGCCCTTGAAAACAACTTTATAGGACTTGCTCTTCGTCTGTACAACAACCTTTGCAATGGCTACTGGAGTATGGGAGAATTTCAAAAAACGTTCGAAACCGCTCAAAAAGGATCAGAATTAGCCAAAAAAGTTGGTGACCTATACTCCTTAGTCTGGATTGATTTTGTGCTGGTGGGTTGTTATGCGTATATGGGTGAGATGCAGAAAACCATTTCCATGATCGAGGACATTTTAGCATTGGACAAAAGAACTAAAAATACCGCTCACATCTCAGCCGCAATGTGGTCTATGGGAGAATGTTATCGTTGGTTAGGAGAATGGGACAAAAGTCTTCAATGTCTAATGGAATCCTATGACATCGCAAAAAAGACCGGGGAATACCAAGCTTCAGCAACGGCAACCTCATTACTTGGAGAACTATTCATGGAAATGGAAGACTACACAGAAGCTGAGAAATACCTAAAAGAAAGTAACAGCATCCTTGAAAAAGCTGGAGATACAGCTTCTCAATTTACCATGGTATTTCCAGCCATTTCAAGATTGTACCTGAAAAGGGGCGAAATTGAAAAAGCCAAAGGACTAATTGAAAAAATCTACGAATATACAACCAAAACAAAAACCAAAGCAGATATAGCTAATGCTGAAATGTTGAAGGCAATGCTTTTCAGGGAACAGAAAAACTGGGAAGAATCCATACAGCATTTCGAAAAGAGTCTTCAAATATACAAATCCATAAACGCACAAAAATGGTATATCCCGCTATTCGCTGAACTTCTATGCGAATATGGCATAATGTACCTAAACAGAAATGAGGAAGGCGACAAAGAAAAAGCATACTCATTCCTAAATCAAGCACTAGAAATCTACCAAAAAATCGACGCTAAAAAGAAAATAGAAAAAATAATAGCCAAAAAGAAGCTACTCACAGCTTAGATTCTAGCATTTCTCCACTCTAATTTTCGTCCCACTTTTCACTCTGCTGAACAATTCAAGATTCTTTGTTATCTCGCCAAGAATGCTTACAGGACTGTAAGGTTGCGATTCTCCATAAAATATGCAAATAGCGCTTCCCATGGGCCAAAACGCAATTGTTCCCTTTTCAACAGTGCCTTTCGCTTTCTCTTCTCCCATCTTAATCGGAGTTTCAAAATAGACTTCTTCCTTCCATAAGGCTGCTCTGCCCTCAATTGGAAGCTTCCTAACTAACGTGTCGATGGTTCTTGGCGCCAAAAAACGTACAAGCTCTCCTTCCGCTTCGCCTAATCCTTCGATTATGAATTTTATTTTTATACGCGAGATTTCCGCTTCTTCACCGCTCATTATTTTTTGCCTCTCTGAAGAAACTCTTCCAAAACCTGCTCAAGCGAAAACGGACCTAAAACTTGAAGTTCATAATTAACTCTCACCGTTGGCTTGTTAATGGTCATAACCCTTCTCAAGTCAATGGGTGTCCCAATCACCACAACATCACAAGGTGTACGATCAATAGTTTCCTTAAGCTCGGCTATTTGCTTTTCACCGTAACCAATCGCTGGAAGAATTGTCCCTAAATGCACGTATTTCTTATAAGTTTCCTTTATTGAACCAACAGCATACGGTTTCGGGTCCACAATTTCCTTTGCCCCTAATCTTTGCACAATTATTGTTCCAGCCCCATAGGGCATATTGCCATGCGTAAGTGTTGGCCCATCCTCAATCACTAAAGCGCGTTTTCCTTTGATTAACTCAGGTTCATCAGCTGTTATGGGCGAAGCCGCATCTAGAATTATGGCCTTTGGATTAACCATTTTTACGTTCTCTTTAACCCGCTTTACGTTTTGCGGATCTGCCGTGTCAACCTTGTTTATTATTACAACGTTTGCCATTCGCAAATTAGCCTCACCGGGATGATAAGCGACTTCATGTCCAGCCCTGTGTGGATCAGCTACAACAATGTGCAAGTTCGGTTTATAGAAAGGTAAATCGTTGTTGCCCCCGTCCCAAACTATGACATCCGCCTCGTTTTCAGCTTCTTCCAAAATTTTTCCGTAGTCAACTCCAGCGTAAACGATAATGCCGTTGTCGATGTGAGGCTCATATTCTTCTCTTTCTTCAATCGTGCACTCATATTTGTCCAAATCTTCATATGAAGCAAAACGTTCCCAAATTTGCTTTCTTAAGTCTCCGTAGGGCATGGGATGCCTAATAACCACGACCCTCAAACCTTTGTTTTTCAAAATTTTCGCGACTTGGCGTGAGGTTTGACTTTTCCCAGAGCCTGTTCTGACAGCACCCACAGAGACAACTGGAACTTTTGCCTTAAGCATTGTCGTTTTTGGTCCCATTAAGCGGAAATCTGCGCCGCTTGCCAATGCTATTGAAGCCTTATGCATAACATATTCGTGTGAAACGTCGCTATAGGCGAAAATAACTTGGTCAACGTCATGTTCTTTTATCAGTTTGGGCAGCTCTTCTTCTGAATAGATTGGTATACCTTTCGGATAGTTTGGACCCGCAAGCTCCGGTGGATAGATTCTGCCTTCTATGCCGGGAATCTGTGTGGCTGTGAAAGCCACAACTTCATAAGCATCGTTATTTCTGAAATAGACGTTAAAGTTGTGAAAGTCCCTGCCAGCCGCACCCATTATAACAACTTTAATTTTATGCATGATGCCGATTCCCCATAAAAACCTCAATCAAGCGGGGTTCAATAATACTTAAGTCATTCCATATAAACCTTAAGCTGAAAAATGATTGGTTTCATGGCACTGAAGTCCTTGCAACGGTTTGGTAATGACTTCGCTTTTTTTATGTTCTTTCTGTGTTTGGTTATTTGGTATTGATAAAACCCTAAAATGTTGAAAAGTTATTGTCTAATTTCTTAATTCTGTTTAGAAATTCCTCCATCTCTCTTTCCACTTCTTCTTTTCTTTTTGTCAGAAACTCTAATTCCTCAGATATTTCCTCCAGCCACTCTTTAATGGCTAATTTGCATTCTGCTCTAGTTATTCTGGCAAGATATTTTGAAACATCTTGTATAGCACACTTTCTCAGTAAGTGTAATGAGTAATTGATTTGTTGAAATTTTGAAAAAGGGAAGAAATGTCTTGTTGAACGTGGCTTCATGAGGCGTCCGCTAAGTCCAGCCGATATGACTTTTTCAATGGTTATTTCTTCATCTGAATTACTTGTATATCGATGGATTCTTCTTCTTCCAACATGTATTTTTGGATTCTGAAAAGCATTGATAAACATAACTGGTATTAGCGAGTAGCCGAGGCTTTTTAGTGCAAGCCAACGGTGCATCCCATCTAGGATCACATGTGTTTTTTCATCCGCTATAATTGGATACTTTAGTACACCATCCCTAAGAATTTCTTGCTTAAGCAGTTCCAGATAAAGTGGAGAGCCTTTTTCATGTGGTTTAAGCTCGTAAATCGGCACTAACGCTATCTTGAAGTTCGATTTCTCCACCAATACTGTTGACGTCATTATTCTTTTCACCATTTGATGGCTGAAAGGAATGTTCAAAGGTTTCGAGTTCATGATTTTGGGTTTTATTTGATATTTTCAAGTTCGCCATTCAGCCAAGGGTAGAGTTTCTTTAGATTCCTCATGGCTTCGTCTACTTTTTCCTTCGGGTACTCATACGGCGGCAGTTTGCCAGTTCTGTAATCATCGTAGGCTTGCATGTCAAAATAGCCGTGTCCACACAGCAAGAATAAGATGGTTTTCTCTTCACCTGTTTTCTTACATTTGAGGGCTTCATCAACTACCGCCTTTATCGCGTGGGCCGGTTCAGGGGCTGGCAATATGCCTTCAGTTTTGGCGAACATTGTTGCATCTTCAAAGACTTGGACTTGGTTGTAGGCCCTAGTCTTTATTATTCCTTCCTTACTTAGCAAGCAAAGTGTTGGAGCCTTTCCGTGATAGCGTAACCCGCCAGCATGGATGGGCGGTGGTATGAACGTGTGGCCAAGCGTGTACATTTTGACCAAAGGAATTATTCTCGCGGTGTCTCCGTGGTCATAGGTATAGTATCCCTTTGTTATAGACGGACACGCTGTAGGTTCCACAGCTATAAACTCGGGGTCATTAGGAGCCTTGCCAGAAATCATGTCATAATAGAATGGCCAGTACAATCCCGAAAAGCTGCTTCCTCCTCCTACGCATCCTATGATTGTATCTGGGTATTCATCAACCAATTTGAGTTGCTTCTGAGTTTCTAAGCCAATGACGGTTTGGTGGAGAAGAACGTGGTTGACAACGCTTCCTATGGTATATCTTGCCTCATCCTGATGGGTGAGGGCGTCCTCCACAGCTTCGCTTATGGCTATTCCGAGGCTTCCTGGATTGTTGGAGTCTTCTTCCAAAAACTTCTGGCCACATTTTGTTCTACTGCTTGGGCTTGGGTAGACTTCGGCGCCCCAGGTTTCCATCATGATTCTTCTGTAGGGCTTTTGGTTGTAGCTCGCTTTCACCATATAAACTGTTGATTTCATCCCAAACAACATGCAACCAAACGCTAGTGCAGAACCCCATTGACCGGCGCCTGTTTCCGTTGTTAACCTTTTCATGCCGTCCTTCATTGCATAGTAAGCTTGAGCAACAGCAGTATTCGGCTTGTGACTTCCTGGAGGGCTTACGCCTTCATATTTATAGTAGATTTTTGCAGGGGTTTTCAACGCTTTCTCCAGATTGACTGCTCTATAAAGCGGTGTCGGTCTCCACAATCGGTATACATCTCGCACTTCTTTAGGTATTTCTATCCAGCGTTCTTCACTGTACTCCTGTTTCAGGCATTCGCTTGGAAACAGGATGGGAGGCAGTTTTATTGGTTCTCTTGTTTCTGGATGTATCATTGGGGGCAACGGTTTTGGAAGGTCTGGCAAAATGCAGTACCATTGCTTGGGAATTTCCTCTTCGTCTAATATTATTTTTATCGGTGCCATTTTCTTCCTCTCAGGAACGTTTTGGTACATTTAAGTACGTTAAAATACTTATATCTGCGACAACATATTTATACTTTATTGCACAAAAACATACATGAAGGAATCCGTAACATGTGGAGCAATATAAAAAAATATCTAGAAGATTATCCAGAACGGCTTAAAGTAGCCCGTGTTCTCGTAGAAAATGGACTAAGCATAAGAAACGGGAAAATCTTCCTCAACGAAATTGAAATTCCACCAGTGCGTGTAGCCCGAGCTGCTGGAGTGGATAGACGAACGGTAAGCGAGACATTAAAAGCTATTAAAGCGAACCGTGAACTCCGGCAAATATTTGAGGAAATAAGGTCTGCTGGGCATTCACTAAAAGAAATTGCCAAGCACTTAAACCTAGGAGTTGTTGAAATAACGCCTGTTGATGCAAGAATACCTGGTATACTGGCAAGTTCCGCCATGATACTTGCAAAAAGTGGTCTGAGTATAAGGCAAGCAATTGTGGACGATCCAGAATTATCACCGGAGCCGAAACTCACGTTGATTGCCGAGAAAAAAATTCCAGGAGAATTAATTCCAGAGTTTCTAAAAATAAATGGAGTGGCTAAAGTTTCAGTATACTAGAATAACATCCAATAACTAACGTCGATTTTGGCAGTTGCCTTCCCTTAATCCTTATATGTGATGGCGAAAATACTTCTTGCTTCAATAAGGAGATATGCGTATGGTGGATTTCAGCTTTAATGAAGAGCAGAAACTTTTCCAAAGGTCTTTGCGAGAATGGTGCCAGAAAGAACTCCCTTTGGAAAAAATTCGAGAAATGGACAGCAAAGGCGAAATTCCAAGGGAAATCATCAAAGGCTTAGCTGACATGAACCTGCTGCTCATGACCGTGCCACAGGAACACGGCGGAGCAGAAGTTGACTGGGTTACGGCGTGTATTGCTGCTGAAGAACTTGGTTATGCTGATGTGAGTATTGCTTTGCCTGTGCTTTGGCTTGTTGAATCGTCTTGGGGTTTTGTTGTTGACCGCTATTGTAGTGAAGAGGTACGTGAGGCTGCTATTCGAAAGGCTATCAAGGGCGATGCGTTCATAGGCATTGCTTCCACAGAAAGCGGTGGTGGTTCGGATGTTGCCGCTTTTAAGTCTACAGCACGGAGAGACGGAAACGGCTGGGTTCTTAATGGCGAGAAAGTGTACATTAGTGGAACTGAAGAAGCGAAAAAACTTGGCGGAGGTTACTTCGTTATAGCCCGAACTTCGCCTGCGCCGCCAGAAGCTATACATCGTGGAATGACTGGTTTCTATTTGCCTATGGATGCTCCGGGTGTTGAGATTAACAAACGGTTTGAGGACATGGGTAGGATGGCGATTTCCACGGGCGGTTTCATGATGAAAGACGTGCGAGTGCCAGACTCCTATCGTATTGGCGAGGTGGATAAGGGCTTTTATTTGACTATGGAAGGATTTGATAATGCGCGGATTTTGATTGCTGCTGTTTGCGTGGGCGCGGCTCAGCGTGCGCTTGAAATCGGTATGGATTACATTAAAGAGCGGAAAGCGTTTGGCAGACCAATCGGCAAGTTTGAGGGGATACAGTTTGAGTTGGCTGATGATTGGGCGCAGCTTGAGGCTTTGCGTTCGCTTGTCTATCGCACAGCGTGGATGCAAGACAAACGTTACAAGGAAAACAAGTTTGCGCCATTGGAAGTGAGCAGGATGATTGCCGCTTGCAAGCTTATTGCGCCGCATTTTGCGTTTGACGTGTATAAGCATGTGATGATTTGGCTGGGCGCGTATGGCTACACGAAAGAGTGTCCATTAGAAATGGGATTGAGAGGCATAATGAGCTATTGTGTAGGCGCGGAAGGAGCAACAAACATTCAGAGAATAGTCATAGCAAGAGAACTGCTAGGAAAAGAATACATACCATACAAATAAACAGCTTGTTCGTGCGTGCAACACAACTAGGCCCCTATATTCGAATCCAAACAGGTGATTGCAGGAGAATTCTGTCTCTTGAATTGCAGATTTCTCGGTCTTCTCTAACTGGGACCGCATCAGACTGCCTTATAAACTGCAATGGAAAATAGTTCTATTGATGAAAGCGTAGAAAGGAAGTATTTATGGCAAGAAGCATTCGCATTCCAAACGATTTGTGGCATATGGTTGGAAGAGCATTGTTGTCGATGGGCTACGTAGCTGAAGACTCGCCCATATTGAAAGAAGAAAAGCCGCCTACAATCAGAGCACTTCTTTTGGAAAGGGAAGAGTGGGAAAGCTATTGTCCTCAATTTGGCACAACCTACCAAGGTCATACAACAAATACTGGAGAGCAATTGAAGACTGCTTGCTCCTTCACACTATTCATAGCAGAAACGTTGAAGCAAAAAGAACTTTTGGAACAGTATCCCGAAATAGTGCCGTGGCACGTAGAAAAACGCTTTGTTGGATATGAATATGCCATCATCATAAATGCAAGCGAGACAGAAGAAGCTTTTGAGGAAGCTGACAAAGCTTATTCTTGCCGTTTTGGAAAACCGTCCTATCTTAGTATAGATAGTTGTCGATTAACCTATCTCATTCAAGAATTCATGAAAATTTATGAAACCAAAGTTGGCAAATCGTTTGCTGAAAATGACCTTGACGAAGGCATTCTCGCAAACAAGATATTATTGCTCTATTTGAATGCACATTCATTGCACCCTAAAGACTTCAAGCTGGGTTTCTTTGAGAAATCTGACAGACAAGAATTAATTGAGGGACAGATTCACCAAAATATCTTGAAAGCATTGAACCAGAAGCAACCTTCGTTTCTAACTGATGACAATGGGAGAAAGATAGCCGAATTCAATATTGGAGAACTTTTCAGCATCAAAGAAGGAAGAATCCAAGTTGAATTCGGTCAAATAGGTCTAAAGGTTAAGGGGAATTTCGTCGGCTTAGGTCACATATTGTATGCACCTTGGCTTTTTGGTGCTCGAAATGTTCAAAATGCTGTGGATTCGTGGAATTGGCTGGTGAAGGAGACTAGGGTTAGTGAAGAAACTTTACAGATGGCTCTTGAAACTTGTTCCTTGTGTAGTCTATTGGTGAGGGGAATTGATGAAGGAGAAAACGTTCACATTTTTTCGACGATGGTCAACCTTTATGAACTCAATTTAGCTGGAGTTGACACACGACCAAAAATTGAGGAATTTGGGCATCAAATTAGAAGCTATATGCGTATATTTGAAAGATGGATTGACAAGAGACCTTGGCGGGCTATAGCAAAAACTCAAGGATTGAGACAATATCTCTCGAATGTTTCTACTGAATGCTTCCTCGCAAGAGTAGCAAAGCACTATGGGTTTGATGTGAAGCTTGGAAAACACCCAGACTTGACAATTAACAACAAAAAGATTGAGGTAAAGACACTCAGTTCATATGACAAATATGCCGACCTTTCAAATCCCATTGACATGGGGCTGAACCAGAAGCCGAACCCAGACATAGTGGCAATTCAAGTTAATTCATTTGAGAAAAGGAGCATAAAGGGCTATAGAGTGAAGTGGCTGGCAAGAGATAGTCTCAGTAACGCTTTCAGAACTGCTCTTGCATTTGGGAAAAATGGCAATTGCGTCTTGCTCTTCCGAGGAACAAAACAAGGCTTGAAAGGAAGAATTATTCTGCTGAAATAAACTCACTTCACTATGATTGTTGATGCTTTTTCCAGCAATCGTAGCATTGGATATATTTAGGGTCGATTTGCTTTCCACAATGAATGCAGAATCCACTATGGGCTTTAGGTTTGCTAGTCCCATTGCCGATTTCGCCATTTCCGTTTGATTTGGGATTTGCTTGATTCAACCAATCCGTGATTATTTTCTCAAGTCAATTCCACCGTATTATTCTTGCCAACCTCTATCAAAACCCTCATACCAAAAATGTATCATTACAGTAACTACTTCTTTCTCTCAAGGATGGCAACCTCTTTTTATTTGAAGTGTTAAGTCTATCGATGGTTGAAGCTATTTATAGGGGGGTATTACTTTTTTCTCAGCATCTAACCTAACTGCTTCTTCAAAGCCTCTTTCAACGCTGGCAATATCTCATACAAGTTGCCAACAACCCCATAGTCTGCAACCTCAAAAATTGGCGCCTGCTCATCCTTGTTAATCGCCACAATTACCTTCGCATCGCGAATCCCAGCCACATGCTGAATCACGCCTGAAATCCCACACGCAATATACAATTTCGGCTTAACCTTATGCCCAGACAAACCAACCCACTCCGTAAACCATTTCCTATCCTCAGCCAAAGGCCTCGAACATCCAACTTGCCCACATAAAACAGTTGCTAACTCGTCCAGCAAAGCCTGGTCCTCCTTCTTTCCCAAACCTCTCCCACAACTAATTATTACTTCAGCATCTTCAATTCTAACGCTTGAAACTTCAAGCGGTTTTGTTTCAACTGTTTCAGTTCTCGACTCTTCAATCTTAACATCTAACCTTATCACTTGTCCACTTCGATCTTTCGGGTCTGGCTTTTCAAATGCTCTTGCTGGAACCGTGGCTATTTGCGGTTTAGCCTTAAAAGTCATTTTTGCTGCAGCATTTCCGCCATAAGTTATTCTCTCGCCAACCAGCCTCCTTTTCTCGTCAACGCTCAATCTGTTGCAGTCTGGAACGCATCCAGCTTCAAGACGAGTTGCAAGCCTCGCAGCAAGCGGTTTCCCATTCCTCGTCGAACCAATCAGAATGATTTCTGGCTTGTAACTCGCTGCCAAATTATGTAAAACGTTTAGGTAAGCCTCTATTTGAAAATGTTCTAAAGCCTGACTATCAACAAGATAAACCTTATCCGCCCCATGTTTTATCAGCTCATCCGCCTTTCCCTGAACATTAAATCCCATTAAAACAGCTGCTAAGCTCGTTTGCAGTTTATCCGCAATTTCCCTTCCTTTTCCAAGCATCTCCAACATCAAATCATGCTTCTCTGAAAAAACCATAACTCCCTCGTTTTCACTCATGCCATCTTCACCTTCCCACAACACCTTCCTGAATCAGCGCCTTAGCCAACTTATCCGCTATCTCCTGCACATTCTCACCTGTAATCTTGATTTTCTTACGCTCCGTCTTAGGCGCCAAAACCTCGATTACCTCAATTTTTGAACTAAGCTTATCTTTCTGAACGCCCAAATCAGCAGCCGTCCACGTGGGTATCTCTTTTTTAGAAGCCTTCATAATCATCATGAGCGAAGGAATCCTTGGCTGATTAATCTCACGAGTAACCATTATCAAAGCAGGCATCTTCGCCTTCACAGTTTCAACCGCATCCTCAAGCGTTCTTTCAGCAGTGACAGTGTCGCCTTCAACAGAAAGTTTTCTGACAGAACTTATCTGTGGCAAGTTAAGCAGCTCCGTTAATCTTGAACCAACAAGCCCCGAAAAGCTGTCTAAAGATGTTTCACCGCAAAGAACCAGATTGAACCCGCCAATTTTTTTGATTGCTTCTGCTAGAATGTAAGCTGTGCCTGAAGTGTCAATATCTTTAAGGCTTGGGTCGTAGACAACGTACGCTTTGTCAGCGCCCATTGCGAGTGCTTCTCGCAAAACAGCCTTAGCATCTTCTGAGGTTACTGTTAATGTAAATATTTCAACATCGCCTAGCTTCTCCTTAATCCTTATGGCTTCTTCCAAAGCATTTTTGTCAAAGTCGCTAATCTTCTTAGGTGCGCTGGCTATCAAAAGATGCCTTGTTGCAGGATCAACCTTTAATTGTGAAACATCAACAGCTTGTTTAAGGCAAACAATTATCCTTTTCAAACCCTCCTACTCCTAGCAGTTATTCTTGAGTAAGGAAGTACACCGTTAAAAAATTGCGATATTAAAAGTTTCGCTCATACACTGCAATGTTTAAAGTTAAATATGCACATTAAATAATTGGCTGAAAACTCTATGAATGAAGCATTGCTATACAATGAACAGTTTGCGAAGGTTTTCCCTTTCGACTGGGAAATGAGCGTTCTAGCAAAATACATCGCTTTCGCTAAAACTTTGTTAGATGTTGGTTGTGGAACTGGCCGCCACATTATACCGCTAACGGAGAAAGGATTGAAAATTTTAGGAATAGACAAAAACAAGGCATATGTTACAGCTGCCAAAAGCAAGTTAAAATCCAAGAGGCAAATTGCAAACATCGACTTAATCATCGCAGATGCACGCTTTCTTCCGCTCAAACATGCGCTTTTTGATGCTGTTATTTGCATGGGGAACGTTTTAGGCGATGTTGATATCCCCCAAAAAGGTAGGGTGGCTATTATTCAAGAAATAATTGATTCGGGAAAATCAGAAGCCGTTTTCATAATTGAACTTGTGCATAGATATTGGCGGCCAACTGACATGTTCGTTTGGTTTTACCGTTATTTGGCAGCAAGTATAAAGAAGCTGTTTGGGCAATCCTTGGAATACGGAGACTACACAGAAACTATCCAATTTAATCATCGCAAAGTCAAACTAACATTTCACGCATTTACAACTAGAGAGGCAAAACAACTTCTCGCAAGCCAAGGACTACAAACTCGAATTGAAAAAAGAGCTAAATTCTTCCACGATTGGTTTATTCTTGTAGCAACACACTGAATTCAAAACCAACAGGTGTCTTGATGGAATATGAAGTCAAATGTTCAGCCTGTGCCGAGCCTTCACCCAGCTTAATCGACTTCAAATGCCCATTCTGTGGTCAACTGCTCAATGTCCGACAAAAAAGAAAATTCCAAATTAGACAAATATACAAGAAAAAGTACAGCCTTTGGCGTTACGCAAAGTTTTTCCCGTACGTAAGGGAAACGGAAATCATAACTTTGGGTGAAGGCTGGACGCCTTTAGTAAAGCTTTCAGACAATGTCTACTTTAAACTTGAAAATTTAAATCCAACAGGCTCCTTCAAAGACAGAGGCTCAACAGTATTAATCTCTACTTTGCATAAATTAGTGAAAAAAGCTGGCTGTTATATTTCTGAAGATTCTTCAGGCAATGCAGGCGTCTCAATAGCTGCCTATGCCGCCCGCGCAGACTTAAGAGCAAAAATTTATGTTCCAGAAAATATTTCTGGACCAAAATTCAACCAAATCCAATTTCACGGCGCTGAAGTTGTCAAGGTATCAGGCAACCGAAGCAAAGTTGCAGAAGAAGCCCAAAAACCTGAAAAAGGAAGATGCTATGTTGGGCACATCCTTCATCCTCTGTTTAGGGATGGAATAAGAAGCCTTGCCTATGAAATAGCTGAACAGCTTGACTGGCATGTTTCAGAGCGCATTTACTTGCCAGTTTCCGCTGGGACTCTGCTTTTAGGCGTGATAAACGGGTTTAGGCATTTGGTTGAGTCTAACGTGATAGAAGCCATGCCAAAAATAGTGGCTTGTCAAACGCGACAAGTTTCACCCCTTTACCATCGTTTTAAAAACCTGCATTACGCCATGCCTGAAAAGATAACGTCCATTGCCGATGCCTTAGTGAGCGTGAATCCACCACTATTAGATATTATGGTTAAAAACTTGAGGGAAGCAAATGGCGATGCGGTTATGGTTGAAGAAAATGAAATATTCAATGCCTTCATAACGCTTGCTAGAAAAGGTTTCTTCGTCGAACCAAGCTCAGCCGTTGCTTATGCAGCCTACAAAAAACAACTCGACAATAAAGAGATGTCAAAAGGTGACAGTACATTGATAATCCTAACAGGAACTGGATTAAAAACTATGCTTAAACCAATTTAACAATGTTCCCTCAAGAGTTTCATCTGGAAATCTAACTTTACGCTTATCCGTTTAGAAAAATTTATATTGTAATGCTGTTTCTTTTTGTGACGCATTAAGGAGGTTGTTTGGTTTGTCATCATCTACCCAAGCTGGTGGTGTTCCAGTTTTGGTGTTAAAGGAAGGTTCAAGTAGGAGTAGAGGGAGAGAAGCGCAGCATACTAACATTATGGCTGCAAAAATAGTGGCTGAAACTGTAAAAAGTGCATTAGGCCCGAAAGGCATGGATAAAATGCTCGTGGACAGCATGGGCGATGCGACAATAACAAGTGATGGACGCACAATACTGGATGAAATGGATATTCAGCATCCAGCAGCTAAAATGATGGTTGAAGTTGCAAAAACGCAGGATAACGAGGCTGGCGACGGAACAACAACAGCTGTGATTCTAGCAGGCGAACTACTAAACAAGGCGGAAGAGCTAACCGAGAAAAACGTTCATCCAACAATAATAATCGATGGATACAAAAAAGCCTCAGAAAAAGCACTGGAAGTTTTGGAAAAAATAGCAATATCAACGGAATCAAACACTGAAGAATACTTGAAAAAGGCTGCAATGACATCCATGGCCAGCAAGCTGGTGGCTGAGCATAGAGAACACTTGGCAGATTTAGCGGTTAAGGCCATCCTTGAAGTCGCCGAAAAGGAAGATGGTAAATACAAGGCAGATGTGGACGACGTCAAAGTTGAAAAGAAACCTGGCGAATCGTTAACAGGAACCAAACTTATTCAAGGCATAGTTTTGGACAAGGAAGTTACGCATTCTGGAATGCCTAAGCGTGTGGAAAAAGCCAAAATAGCATTACTCGACACGGCACTAGAGATTGAAAAAACAGAGTTCGACGCAAAAATCAACATCGAAAGCCCAGAACAAATGGAAGCCTTCCTAAAACAAGAGGAAGAAATGTTAAAGGGAATGGTTGAAAAGATAGGTGCAGTGGGCGCAAATGTTGTCTTGTGCGAGAAAGGCATCGATGATATGGCTCAACATTTCTTAGCCAGAAAAGGAATACTTGTAGTTCGGAGAATTAAAAAGTCAGATATGGAGAAGCTTGCAAAGGCTACGGGTGGAAAAATAATAACGAACATGGATGACATGAGTCCAGCGGACTTGGGTTATGCAAGTCTTGTTGAGGAACGTAAAATAGGCAATGACAAAATGACTTTTGTAGAAGGATGCAAACATCCCCGGGCCGTTACAATTTTGATAAGGGGTGGGACAGAACGCATAGTAGACGAAGCGGAAAGATCGGTGCACGACGCTTTATGTGTTGTTCGAGATATAGTTGAAGAACCGAAAATCCTAGCCGGGGGCGGAGCACCTGAGCTTGAGGTTTCACGAATGCTTAGGAAATATGCTGAAACCCTGCCAGGAAGAGAACAACTTGCAGTTAAGAGTTTTGCAGAAGCCCTCGAAGCTGTTCCAATGACGCTGACTGAAAATGCAGGTTTAGACCCAATTGACATATTATCCGAACTAAGGGTCCGCCACGAAAAAGGTGAAAAGTGGGCTGGAATAGAGGTTCTCTCCGGAAAAGTTCAAGAAATGACAGAAGCAGGAGTTTTCGAACCCCTAGCCGTCAAGAAACAAATAATCAAGTCAGCAACGGAAGCTGCCTCAATGATACTGAAAATCGACGACGTAATCGCTGCTGGAAAGATGAGGGCTCCTCCAACACCGCCTGGAGGCATGCCACCAGGCGCTGGGTATCCGGGTGCTGGGGAGTATTAGAATACGTCGCAAAAAGAGAAGAAAATTGTGATAGGTCCGCCTAAGCTTACCCGTTTCGAAAAAGCAAGAATAGTAGGGGCTAGGTCTCTTCAAATATCTATGGGCGCTCCCATACTTGTCGAGGTTTCTGAAGGCTTTTCAAGTCCAATAGGTATAGCATTAAAGGAGCTTGAGGCTGGAATTCTGCCGATGACTATCAGAAGGACATTGCCAGACGGTACGTGCCAAGATATTCCTTTGAAATGGCTTCTAGAAGAATAACCATTTTACAAGCATGTAGATAAGAATTTCTTCACGATGTGTGTCAGAAAAAGAATAGAACAAGAGATATAGCCCAAAATATGAAACTATGGTGGGCTGTTACTCCATGTTTCGTAACTTTTCTAATGTCTCCTTCGTTGTTTCAAGTGTTTTCCTGATTCTGGTCCAGTGGGCGCCTTGCCAGTAGATTTGCCCACATTTTGTGCATTCCCAAAAATCGTTGTAGTATGAAAATGTGCTTTTCTCAATTCTGTCTGCAACCTTTTCTTTAGATATTGGTTTTACTCGGATGTTGCATTTTGTGCATCTTGATGTTGTCATGTCTATGTCCAATTTGATGTTGAATCTTTTTGCAAAGTGTGCAAGTTTTTCTGCTTCTGTTTTTCCCTCCAAGTAAAAGGCGTTAACTCCCTTTGCCGTGGCTTGCTGATAAAGCTCCAAATCCCTTGTAAGCAAAATCCTTCGTTCTTTTTTTGCAATCGCGATTAGTTGAGCGTCATCCAGTTTGTTTGAATATTCTACGTCATGCCCTAACATGCGAAGCCAACGAGTCAGTTTTCCAAGCATACCATCGGCAATGAACTTCAACGTTATTCTCTCCGAATTATTTTCCCGCTTCCGGCTTTAGCGACTATTTCTCCATCGTCCATGATTAATTGACCATTAACGAAGGTTTTAACGGGTCTTCCTTCAACTGTCCACTGATCAAAGGGAGAGTATTTCGCTTTTGAGTGAAAATTTGATGCCTCAATTTTGTATTTCCTGTTTAAATCCACAACAGTTAGGTCTGCGTTGTTTCCCTCTTTCAAGCAGCCTCTGCCCTTCAATTTAAAAATTTCAGCAGGCTTTTCCGCCATCAGTCTAACCACATCTGCTATTGACAATCGCCCACGTTTAACCTCTGTAAGCAATAGCGGAAGAGTTGTTTCCAAGTTTGGTATGCCAACCTTAACATCCCAAATAGCTTTTGCCTTCTTCTCTTGTAAGGTGTGGGGTGCGTGGTCTGAAGCCAAAATGTCAATCCACCCTCTTTTGACTCCATCCCAAAGGGTTGCGGAGTGGTGTTTTTCTCGAACAGGCGGCATGGTGAGCGCTATCGTTCCTGTCTTTTTTAGATCGTCAACAGATAAGAATAAGTGATGGGGCGTTGCTTCACAAGTTATTGGCATTCCAGATTTTTTTCCATCAACTATTGTCTTTAGTCCACCTTCTGTGCTTACATGACAAAAATGCATGCGCACATTGGTTTGCCTGGCAATGTTCAGTAGGCGTTTTATGGCTCTCACTTCGACGTTTTCTGAATGTGCCTTCAGAAACGCTTCAATGTAGTTGCGATTAGCACGTTTAAACTCGTCTTCAGCTTTTTTCAACAATTTCTTGTCTTCTGCGTGAACAGCAACCAAAACCTTCAACTGATTAACAATTTTGAACGCTTCCAACAAAGCATGATCGTCATCAATGTTTAATCCCCCAACCTGTTCAGTCATGAACAGCTTAAAAGCCACAGCGCCTCCTTCAACTATTCTCGCTATCTCCGCCGCGTCTCTTGGAAATTCAGAGAAAAAGCCAACATTCACTAAAATTTCATTTTCAGCATTTTCCATTCGATTCCTCAACGCTTCCGTATTCATAGTCACTGGATCATTGTTTGGCATGTCCAAAACTGTCGTTATTCCACCAGCTGCTGCAGCTGCAGTTCCGCTGTGAAAGTCCTCCTTGTACGCTTTCCCTTGTCCTCGAAGATGTACATGTGCATCTATCAGGCCCGGCAGAACTAGGAGGTTTTTTAGGTCTGCTTTCTTCTCGGCTTTGGGCATGTTTGCTTCTTTATCTATTTTGAAAATTTTTCCGTTGTTTATCGCTAGGCTGCAGTCAACTATTTCTTTGTTTATGTAGGCTCTTGTGTTACTCAGGATTAAATCAGCGATCAAGTCTGCCGCTCTCTTGCTATTTTGAAATAGGTGGAACGAGATGTTAAAAGCTTATTCTATGATATGTCGTTGTGTCAAAATAACTTCTCATAGCTGACATGGAAAAAAAGCAGTTGGCAACGTATACTACAAATCTTTTTCCATCTCAAGATAGAAAATTTCGCTCTTACTCCACTCTTTTATTACGTTAAATTTTGTTTTCCGCGCCAATCCCTTGAAATATTCAATGGTCTGCAACTTGTCCCATTTTGTTCCGTATCCGGTTTCTATCTCTTCATTTGGCAATCGTACTTTCAAACGCACAACAAAAATGTTATAGTCGCCACTTTTCTTTGGAATTTTTGCATCCCATACTAAGAATTTTCCATGATATTTCAAAACTCGATAGACTTCTCTAAATACTTTCAAATGCTTGTGGTTAGGAATGTACATAAGGCAAAAGAAAGCGGTGCATACATCAAAAGATCTTGGCAGAAATCGTAAGTCTGTTGCATCCATTAAAATCTTTAATGCTTCGTTTCGAGTTTCTTGTAATTCTTCTTCACTTGTATCAATCGCTATCACTTGTTTCCCGTTTAACTTACCTATTATTCCCTCTCCTCCGCCTCCAATGTCTAAAATGAAACTTTCTGTTTTTACAGGGCTTAATTCAACCAATTGCATTTGAGTCATGTAATGTTTTTTCTCTTCCATTTGACTCTGCACTCGCTTTCCTTTTGGAATGGGTCGCGGATTTATTCTATTATTTTGAAGAAGTCTCTTTCGGTTATTATGCCCACTAGTTTTTCCTTTTCGACAACAGGCAATGCACCGATGTTTTTGTTTTGCATTATTTTTGCTGCTTGACCCACATCTACGTCTGGAGTAATTGTTGAAACATCTTTTGTTGCTATTTCCAAGGCAAGTGTGTTTAAAACTTGTATTATGGTTCCAGACTGCAGATATTTGAAGACACTTCCAGAGCCGAAGAACCGTATAATGTCCATAGTTGTTATTATGCCTATTACTTTGCCATCAGAAATTATTGGTAGCCTTCTGAACCCCTGCGTTGTCATCGTTTTTTCAGCTTCGAATATTGTTGTTTTAGGTAATGCCGTGATTACTTTTTCTGACATGAGGTTTGCAACTTTTATACCGCTTATTCTATCGGCAAACATGTTTGCGATGTCCCTCTCTGTGATTATTGTTCTAACACTGTTTTTATCATCAACTACTGGCAAACCACCGAGATTTTTCTCTTTCATTAGTTCTATTGCTTCGCTTATTTTTGCAGAAGTTTTAACTGAAGCAACATTTTTGGTCATTATAAGTTTTATGGGCTGGTTTATGGCTTTGAAAAAGTTTCCACCGAATCTTTGCTCAATTATTTCGAATTTTTTTCCACCGCCAATATAATCTATTATGTCTGTTGCTGTTATGATTCCTTCTAGGACTTTTGTTCCGGGGTTAGCAATTGGTATTCTGCGGAATCCTTCTTTAGCCATTATTTGGATTGCATCGTAAATGAGTGTGGTAGGTGCCATTGTAACAACTGGGCTTTTTGCAACATGTATGATTTCGCCTTCACGTTTCTTCGAAGGATGAGTTTTCAGAGAGAGGGGACCTTTTCCCTTTAATGTTCTTCTAAAAGTTTCTCTACTCATATTTTTCTCCCTCATTTAACCAGCATTCTGGCAACATCTTCCCGGTCAACTATGCCAATTAACCTGCCTTTTTCGTCTTTAACGGGGATTCTTCCAATATTTTTTGAAACCATGATTTTGGCAACTTCGCTTACTTTTGTAGATGGTTCCACCGCTATCACTTCTGTTCTCATTATTGAAGAAATTTTGGAGGAAGCCCGAAAACGTCCCTTTGCAGACTCGAACGTTGGCAACATCGCTCCACTTTCAAGAAGGTCTTTCTGTGTAACTATGCCCACTAGTCTATCCTTTTTTACGACCGGCAGTCCGGCGACGGATTTAGTCTGCATTAGACGCCAAATGTTATCAACTTCGTCTTCGGGAGAACACGCCTCAACATTCTTGGACATTATTTCTGAGACTGGTTTCGCAAGTTTTCCCGAGTTTGTTTTAATTGAAGCTTCAATAAAGTTTTCTAAGCCCAGAACTCCCATGTAAATTTTGTCTTGAGGCGAGTTTACAACTGGTATGTACCATTCGTCTAGTCGAATCATCTCTTTGACTGTTGAAGCAGCTTCATCATCTATCACTGCTATATGTTTTGGGTTTGCCATTATGCCTTTAACTCTTATTGGCGAGACAGAAGAGGAAATGGCCATTATATTGCCGCGGGAAATCATGCCTAAAACTTTTTTGTTTCCGTCTACTACTGGAAGAATTCTTAAAGAGAAATCTCGTATTATTGCCCGAGCTTTTGTTGCAAGCTCATCTTCATAGATAAACGGGTATTTTTGATTCGTAATTTCTTTAACACGCAAACAATCGCCTCTTATTCCTCGCTTTCTAACTCGCTACTGCAATCTTCGCAGAGGAATTCTCCATTAACTTCTTTTAGGTTGTCAGACCAACTTCCGCAACGATCGCAGTATCCTGCTGTGGGTGTTGATTCTTCTGCTGCCTCTTGAGCCCTGTTTTCCCCCTCTATGAGCGCATGTTGTTGGATGGTTTCTAGTAGTTCAGGCATGACTGCTAGAATGTCTTTGCTTGAGAGCAATCCGATAAGTTGACCTTTGTATATTACTCCTAGCCTTCTGATGTTTAATCTGCTCATTCTTCTGGCAGCTTCGCTTATTGTTTCGTCAGGTTCTATTGTGATTAGGGGCGATGTCATAACTTCTTTGGCTTTAAGTGCATCTGGTTTGAAGTTTTTGGCTAAAACTCTTCCAACTAAGTCTCTTTCTGTGATGATTCCAAGGGGTTTTGCGTCTCTGCCTATTACTATTATGCAGCCCAAACCATGTTTATCCATGAGTTCTGCAACTTTGTTTGCTGGTGCGTTTTCTTCGATGGTTACGACTGGGCTGCTCATAACATCTTTAACCAGCAATCTGGAAGATCTTAATCCAATGTCTGACATTGTCTCAGCCCCGTGAAAGATATATGCCTCATTAGGCTTGATTTCACTCAACTGAAAAGAAACATCCCGAATTTAAAACTTGTTATGTTCATGAAGATACAATGCTTCGCTAAACTTAGTGAAGTCTTATTAACTTCGTTTAGTTAAACGATTTAGTTTGATTGAGGGATCATTGGGTGTTAAGGACAAATGTTGACAGATTGGTGAAAATTTCGGTTGTGGGTGAAGTGGCCAGCCCTGTTTACGGAAGGGGCGTATATAATATTTCGGCTGAGGGGACTCCAATGGTTTTGCCAGGTGTCGGCGGGATCACTTACAACGTAAGAGTAGGTGATCCAGCATGCGGGTGGCAAGCGGATCATGTTGAGCCAGGCGTAAGCATAGAAAACAAGGAGAACGATCCACGTTATGGACAAGGCGCAAACACAGCCTTAAATGTGCTTTCGTGTGTTGGGAATGAGGCTGTGGTTGTTACGGGCGATGCAAAAGGTGCAAAAGGAGTTGTGACCGGAAAACACGGCGGAATAGAACATGTGTTAGTGGATTTTCAATCAGAAATTTTTGAAAAACTTATGCTCGGGGACAAAGTGCTTGTGAAAGCCTTTGGTGTAGGCTTGAAACTTCTTGATTGTCCAGAAATCATAGTGATGAACATTGACCCTCATTTTCTTGAAACTTTAGATTCCAAGCCAAACGGTGACAAGCTGGAAATTCCTGTTACGCATATTGTTCCGGCGGCGATAATGGGTTCGGGCTTGGGAGCAAATCAGACGTATTCTGGGGATTATGACATTCAGCTTTTCGATGAAGGCGCTCGAAAGGAGTACGGGCTTGACGATTTAAGACTTGGCGATTTAGTGGCAATATTGGATGCAGATCACTCTTATGGAAGAATATACAAGCAAGGTGCAGTGTCTGTTGGCATAGTTGTCCACACAAACTGCATAACGTCCGGTCATGGACCAGGAGTTACAACACTTTTCACATCATCTACTGGCAAAATCATTCCAAAAGTTAACGCAAAAGCCAACATCGCTTCAATCCTGAAGTTAAGAGCAGATATATAAGGTAGCGGTTGCACTATTTGATGTGAGATTTAAAGAGGTTTATCGTCTTGCCGTTTAAGCGGAAAAGTCGTGGAAGGTCAAAAGGTAGTAAAGGCAGCAGCGGCGTTGTTCAATGTGCCATGTGTGGACAGTTGGTGCCTCGGGACAAGGCTAAAAAGGTTACTAGTAGGAAGTCTCTTGTTGATCCCCAGTTAGCTAAGGAGCTTCGCCAGAAAGGCACGTATATGGCTTCTTGGATTGACACAAAGTATTATTGTGTTTCGTGTGCTGTGCATCGGGGCATTGTGAAGGTTAGGGCTCGAGACGAAAGGCGTATGCGTCCGAGAAGAAGATTTTAGCTAGTTTCCCTTTTTCTTTAGCTTTTTGTAGGCGTATGTGCTTCTTTGCAGCACTGTTAGGTTTGAAAGTATTGCAAGTAATACGATGCCTATGTTTATTGCTGTTTCTGGTTGCCAAAAGAATGCTACGAGGCTTGCTATAGCCAGTATGATTATACGTTCTGCTCTTTCCGCTAATCCGACGGACTCCATTTTTATTCCGGCTGCTTCTGCTCTAGCACGGCTATAGCTTACCAACAAAGAGCCCGTCAGTGCTATTAAACCCCATAGGGCATCACATAATCCGCTCAAAATTATGCCCATATACACAAATGCGTCTGCATACCTGTCAAATAAAGAATCTAGGAAACCGCCGAAGGGTGTTGCCTCATGATAGAGCCTAGCTAATGCGCCGTCTAAGATGTCGCATAATCCAGATAATAGGAGTAGAACTGTTGCGAGCAAAAGGTAAAGCTTATTGATGTGCCATTGTGTATAGGCGATGGCTGAGATAAAAGCTAGGGCTATGCCTATGAGGCTTATTTGGTTTGGTGTTAACCCTATTTCGTGGGCTGCTTTTGCTTCGACAGCAAGCATTGCTTGAACTTTTTCCTTCAGTTTAGTCAACATTGCGGCTTCCTCATTTTTTGTGTTAGTAATTCTTATTTAAGTTGACTGTGTAAAGATAAGTTTGCTAGTAACAGGTGTTTAGCGTGATTAGCATTACTTCCCTGAAGGTTGACGGCAAAACTTGTTTAGGAGTGAAGGTTGAGCTTCCTGATTCGCCCCCGCTGCTTCTTATAATTGCGGAGAAAGGGTTTGTCATGTGTGGTTTATTGAATGTGGAGGCTGCTGAAAAACTGGGTGTGGCTGCTGTAATGGTCAGCGGAGTGAAAACCTTTGATGACGTGCTTAATGCACAGGTTAAAGCAATAACGTCTAAGGCGAAAAGTTTTGGCGCCGAAGTTGGAATGAAAGGGAGTGAAGCCTTAAAGCGCTTGTAACCTTTAGATTCTCAATATTAGCTCTATTTGATTAGGCTCAACGAATCCTGCTTTTCTGTAGATATGTATCCCTTCTTGAGAAGAATGAAGATGCAAGTATTTCAGTCCTAATGACTTGGCTTCTTTGATCAATTCATTTAACAATCGAGTGCAAATGCCTTTTCTTCTTGCTTCTGGAACTGTATATAGATTGAGAATATATCCAAGTCTTCCAGATTCAAGTCCTCTATACCTTGCTGGCATTCGCCACACAACCATCCCACTTGTGCCAATTATTTTCCCATCGTATTCTGCCAACCAAGCAATGAAATTTTTGGAAGGGATTGCTTCAGAAAAATACTGGCGCAATGTTTTTCTTAAGATTTCAGTCTCACCATCTTCTGGATGATTGTAAAGCTCATTCAAAAATCGAACTCTATAATCAACCAAGAATTCAATGTCATTGATATTAGCCCGACGATAATTTATCTTATCATTTTCAATTTCCATTATTTGTCTCCTTTATCTAGTGACGGTAGGAACTCCCGCTTCTTCCTTCCTAATATGAGGTTTATAAGGTAATAAATGAAAAAGTGATTTGTATGGGGAGCTGTTCTCTTGTCTAAGAAGGAGTTTTTGGATGCTGTTGCCACAGAAGTAATAGGTTGCACAAAATGTCCGCTTTGGAAAACTCGCAAGAATGCTGTTCCAGGCGAAGGCAACCCTGAAAGCCCAGTCATGTTCATCGGTGAAGCCCCTGGCCAATCGGAAGACATCGAGGGAAGACCCTTTGTGGGTGCTGCTGGAAAATTCCTCGAAACACTGTTTTCCGAAATTGGCTTATCAAGAAACGATGTATTCATTTGTAACATTGTCAAGTGCAGACCGCCTAGAAACCGTGAACCCATGCCTAACGAAATTCAAACATGCACACCTTACTTGGACAGACAAATAAAAATCATAAAGCCAAAAATCATTGTTACACTCGGAAATTATTCAACAGCATACATTTTCTCAAGAGCTAATCTAGCTTTTAACGGCATAACGCAAGCCCGTGGAAAATTCTTCCAAGCAATCATCTTGGACATGCAAATGATAATCTTTCCGACGTTCCACCCAGCTGCAGCACTCTACAGCGCAAAATACAAGGAAACGCTACAGCGTGACTTCCAACTATTAAAAAACAAACTTGTAGGACATGCAATTAACTCGTAACAGTTTCTGCAAGTCTAAATTTCTATTGCAATAATACAACAGTCTTTGCCCATAGTTCTCGTTTGGAGAACGTTATACTTAGCCTCTGAGTTAAGAGAATGAGCTATCCCCTTTTCTGCCTGACCTATAGCAATACAAAGTTTTGGCGTAAAATATTTCCTCCATGCACACTGATAACAATGATAAACAATCTTCCTCTCGTCTTTTTCAGCCACAACTGCCTTAATGCCAAATATTTTATGGTCAATTTTCATGGCAAATGCTATGTCTTCAATACTGTTTCCCAGCCTAAAATCTTTCTTCAAGGTTTCTCCAAAGTCCAACCCGACCCTATAGGCAGCATTAGCCAACGCGTTCGATGATGATTCCATGTCATCTTTTTCGAGTTCATCGTATATGGCTCTGTAAAGTTTTCCAATCCCTTTCAAAACAAGCTTCCATTTGGTTGAGGAGGGAATGTATCTTTTTGCTAAGTGCTTTTTCAAACTCATTTTGCTTCACCCTAATCCAAATGTTTAACAGACCATAAATCCTTAAGCAAATCATCCGCATTTTTGTAGCTTTTAGAAGGTAAATCATCTAGAAACGTGTGGAGTCTAGCTTGTTTTTGCTCGTCAACTTCAACAAGCCTCCACCCAACCTTTCTGATTAACACACTTTTTGAAGTTGGATAACGTGTTTTTTCAATAACTTCTTTTATAGAAGCCAAACCTGTGGAACTGGTTATTTTTGGAAAAGTTCCCTTCGTCAAGTATTCCACGAAGCGCATTCCATCCTCGAACATTGAGAGGTTATTAAAGAGAACGTAAACATCCTTTCCTTCCTTTTCATATGGAGTGATAAGCGTCTTAAGTTTTTCCAGTTCCATGTTACTATACTGGTAATAGTACATTCGCTCGCCCAAACCATGAAGCCTAAAATAGGCTATTTCGCCTGTGTAGGCTGGCATAACCCTAAACGGGTCAGTAACATGTGTAACATCCAATTTTTCCAGAATCTGCCCAAGCCTTTTGTAAGCTTCATTAATCTCCCAAGCCAGTCCACGAGTCTCCCAAACCAAAACCAAACCTTCACGGTTTACTTCTCTGAAAAACTTTCCAGCTTCTCCAAGTCTATCCGGTCTAAAAGAGCCTGGCGTTTGGATAAGCATTATCTTTGAGTTTAAATTTTTGCAGATTTGCTTCATGTGTTCAAAGGCTTGAAGGCTTGTTTCTTCGACTTTCAGTTTTGCTTTGTGGCTTATGTCTTGATGCGCCTTAATGGTAAATTCAAAATTTTCCGGAGCTTTTTCCCGCCAGCCTTCAACCGTTTCCATGCGTGGATACTGATAAAAAGTGCTGTTCAACTCGACTAGATCGAAGTTTTCGAAGTATTTTTTCATGGATGTTGGAAAACCGCAACACCCAACCTTAATCATTCCAAATCATCCTTTCGTCGCAACTAGAAGAAAATCAGTCGGCAAAAGGGGAACTTTCTTAGGCCTCTGCTCAACATAGTACTCTTCCACGCGGTCAACCTGAAATCCAGCCCATATTGCGGCGTTGATAATGTCGCTGAGCTTCCAATGGAACTCAACTGATGGTGGCGCATCCTTTTCGGGTTGGACAATTTCCGGACGCTGGTCAAAGTAGCTTCTTCGAAAAATTGCTCTTCCTTCTTTCTCTTCTGCAATGGCGGAAAGGGGATGGAAATCTGAAACAGCCAACTTACCTCCATATTTTAACACCGTGTAGGCATTTCGCATCCACGCATTGAGGCCCCAAATCCAAACGAAAATACCGCATTCTGCAACCGCTAGGTCAAAATGTTCAGAGGGAATGCTTTCTGGAAGATTTTGGCAATCTGCCTCCACAAGATTCACATTGACATCGCAGTATTTTGCAGCTTCTTTTACAAGACGAATCTGCTCACCGGAGAAATCAACACCAGTAACAATTGCACCTTTCTTCGCACAAGCCAGCAACACAAGGCCATCTCCGAACTGTAGTACGATCACCTTTTTTCCTCTAATGTCGCTGAGGTAGGGCGCCAGTTTAGGCTCAATCTCCTCAAGGTATGGAGCACCGTCCTTGATCTGTTTCAGTCTATCCTTCTTGTATGGCCAATTACGTCTAGCCCAAACGTTCCAATGTTTTCTGTTAACTTGAAAGTAATCTTCAAAATCTCCAGACGCCACTTTCCCCCACCCCTTATGCGCTTATTTTTGGAGGTGGGCGAACTGGTCTGCCTAATTTCCTTCGAAGTGCGATGCGATAAAGCTTCCTTAAAGTTTTTACTAATTGCTCGACACTGGGTAAACTAGAATATATAAGTGGAATTCGATCATATTCCGCCAACTTTATCGAGTTTTCATCAGGTTTGACGCCGTAGAAAACCACCACTCGCGGTTTTAAGCTGTTTATGCGTACAATCATCATTGGTGAATTTTCCATTCTTATATTTGTGAAAATTAATGCCCTTTCAGTTGTTGCACCAAAAAGCTGAGAATACTCTAACCCAGAAAGGGTTTCAACAGCCTTTTTTCCGTCCACAACAGTATAGCCATAAACTTCCTTAACATAACTGTTGGAACATGCCACAATTTGACCTTTAATGGCTTTGCACAAGTATTCCACGCGTACTGGTATTGGAAACTCGCGAAGGTCCAATACAGCCATGCTTGGGGAGCTTGTCAATCTGGCGAACTCGCGGATAAAACGACTCCCACGTTCCTCGTCAATTTTCAATAGAGCCCACACAAATCTTCTAACAAACTTTGTACCCGGACTTTTCCGTCTCCCACTTTCATAGTCACTGATGACAGATGAGGAAAGCACCATCTTGTCTGAAAGACTTATCTGCGAAACAGCGAAAAGTTCACGCCACTTCCGCATGGTTGCTCCTGGCTTGCTTGAAAGAATTATCTCGCCGGCGATTCTTCTTGCGAGAACTTCGCGAACACTTGGAGACACCGACATGTAAACGCTACCTTTCCAGTCCGCCAAATTTCCCTTTAGAATGATGCGAAGTATAAAACTGTACCGCTTTTTCACCAAAACTTCCAAGTTGAGCCATTCATATACTCGTTTAGTGAACGAATAGTAAGCTCATCACCATTATTTTGATTTAAAGCCTTCACAAGAGCAAGGGCTAACTCAAGGTTTGTAACAACAGGGATATTAAATTCAACAGCCAACCTTCGTATAATATACTCGTCTTCCAAAATGTCTAAATAACTTGCAGAAGCATTCGGCATCGGTATATTGATAACCAAATCTATCTTTCTCTTTTGCAGATAATCAAGAATGTTCGGGTTCGTGCCAGTTTCTCTAACCTTGTGCAAGATCGATATGTTGTTCAATCCAGCATTATGCAATGCCTCAGCCGTATGTTCTGTGGCGTAGATTTTGAAGCCCATTTCACTCAGTGACTCTGCCAACGGCACGACTTTCTTTTTTAGTTCGTCGCCTCCAACGGTTATGAGAACTGAACCTCCTTTCGGGGGAATTCTGAATTCAGCTGATTGCAAAGCCTTCAAAAAGGCATCTGCAAAGTTTTCTCCAAGACATGCAACTTCGCCTGTGCTTAGCATTTCGACGCCTAAGACTGGGTCGGCTCCACTCAAACGCATGAAACTGAACTGCGGAGCTTTCAACCCAACGTGTGTTATTGGTGAAAGTTTGTTCATTCCAATTTCACTTAATTTTTTACCCAGCATCACTAAGGTTGCAAGTTCTATCAGGTTGACTCCTCGGGTTTTGCTTACGTATGGGATTGATCGTGAAGCACGCAAATTGCACTCGATTACGTACGTAAGTCCATCTTTCACGAGATATTGAATGTTGTATGGTCCCTTGATTTTCAAGAATTTAACGATTCTTTGCGTGTATTCTTCTATGGTCTTTAGGACGTTGGGGGATAGTGTTTGAGGCGGAATGCACATTGTAGAATCTCCGCTGTGAACCCCTGCATTTTCTATATGTTCGATAATTGCTCCGATTAACGAATCTTCACCATCCGAAATGCCGTCAACCTCGACTTCCTTAGCGCCTTCAACAAACTTGGAGATCACAACTGGATGTTCACGTGAAACCTTAGTTGCCAGTCTGAGGTAATTCTCTAACTCCTCCTTTGTATATGCAACTCTCATGGCGGATCCTGACAAAACATAACTTGGACGAACGAGGACTGGATAGCCGATTTTTTCAGCAAATTTTTCCGCCTTTTCTGTTTTTGTTAATTTGCTCCATTCAGGCTGGGTAATTCCAAGCTGGTCTAAGAGAGCACTAAACTTTGATCTGTCTTCAGCCTGATCTATGCTCTCTCCAGAAGTGCCTAGCAATTTTATCCCAGAATTTACCAGTTCAAGGGCTAGATTGTTTGGAACCTGTCCTCCAACGCTTGCTATAACTCCGAGCGGATTCTCCTTTTCGTAAATGTCTAATATTCTTTCTAAAGTTAGCTCTTCAAAGTATAACTTGTCAGAAATATCGTAATCCGTTGAAACCGTTTCAGGGTTATAGTTAATCATTATGCCTTCTTGGATGCCGTTCTTTTTGAGAGCCCAAATTGTGTTGACTCCGCACCAGTCAAATTCAACGCTTGACCCTATTCTGAAAACGCCGGCTCCAAGAACTATAACTTTGCTCGCACCTGAGTCAAAATTTATGTCGTCTTCATCTCCGCCGTAGGTTAGGTAAAGGTAATTTGTTTTAGCCGGCCATTCAGCAGCTAGTGTGTCTATCTGTTTGACCACGGGAATTATGTTTGCTTTTTTTCTTAGATTTCGTATAGTCATCTCATCGGTTTTTAGGCAAGTTGCGATTTGCTCATCTGAAAATCCGAGGGATTTCGCCTCTTTTATTGTTTCTAAAGCGTCATCGTTGTCTTCTAGATTTGTGGAACGTAGTTTCTTCTCCATGTCGATAATGTTTCTGATTTTGTGTAGAAAGAATGGATCGATGCCGCTCAAGTGATAAATTTCCTCAATTGGAATGCCTTTTTTCAAGGCTTTGACTATTTTGAGGAGTCTTTCATCTGTTGGATTGGTTAGACAGTCTTTTATTGCTTCTGTTGGTTCATAGTTATCCTCGTCGGAATTGCAAACCAATCCTATTTTTCCGATGTCTAGCATGCGAACCGCTTTCTGCAGTGCTTCCTCGAAGCGTCTTCCAATAGCCATAACCTCTCCAACGGATTTCATCTGCGTGCCAATGCGTCTGTCTACCTTTCTGAATTTTTGCAGGTCCCATCTTGGAATTTTTACCACCACATAATCGAGGGCTGGCTCAAAACAAGCTGTGGTAATTCCCGTAACTTTGTTAACTAGTTCTGGAAGAAGATAGCCAATTGCCAATTTGGTTGCTATGTAGGCTAGTGGGTAGCCTGTGACCTTGCTTGCAAGCGCGGAGCTTCTTGACATGCGAGGATTTACCTCAATTGCATAAAATTCTTCTTTTCCTGGATGCAATGCCCATTGAATGTTACACTCGCCCACAATGCCCACACTTTGTATAGCCTTTATTGATGTTGAACGAAGTATGTGGTACTCTCGGTTTGACAATGTTTGCGATGGCGCCACGACAATTGATTCTCCGGTGTGAACGCCCATAGGATCCATGTTTTCCATGTTGCAGACTGTTAAACAGTTATTAGCTCGATCTCGCATGACTTCGTACTCGATTTCTTTCCAGTGACCAACATACTTCTCAATTAGAACTTGTGAGATCATGCTTTGGGCTAAAGCTCGATTAATTATCTGATCGAGTTCATCTTTGTTGTTGGCTACTCCTGTTCCTTTGCCGCCTAGAGTGTATGCCACTCGAACCATAACAGGATATCCTATTTTCTCTGCTGCAGCGAAGGCATCTTGACTAGACATTGCGGAGAGGCTTTGGAGGACGGGAACACTCGTCTGCATCATCAATTGTCTAAAGAGTTCTCTGTCTGAGGCAGCTTCTATCGCGCTGATGGGTGTTCCTAGCACTTTAACATCATACTTTTCAAGAATGCCACTTTTAGATAATTGAACTCCGCAGTTCAAGGCAGTTTGTCCGCCGAATCCCAAGAGAATGCCGTCTGGTTTTTCTCTTTTGATAACATCCTCCACATATTTTGGCAGTACAGGTAATAGGTACACTCTTCTAGCTAAACGCGGGTCGGTTTGAATTGTGGCTATATTTGGATTGATTAAAACAGTTTCTATATCCTCTTCTTTTAGAGCTTTAAGACATTGGCTTCCCGAATAATCAAACTCTGCTGCTTCACCAATTTTTATGGCGCCGCTGCCGAGCACCAAGACCTTGCGTATCCACTCATATTTTGTCATAGTTACCTCCCCGTCAGTTTCAAAAATTCGTCGAAGAAAAACTCAGTGTCATATGGACCGGGTGCAGCTTCAGGATGCCACTGAAGCGCAAAAACTGGTCTATTCTTATGCTTTATTCCTTCAACTGTTCTATCATTGGCGTTCATGAACCAAGCTTCTAGATCCTTTTCTTCAAGCGAGTCTGGGCTTACAGCGTATCCGTGATTCTGTGTGGTGATGTAGCATCTGCCCGTTTTCAGGTCAAGTACGGGTTGATTTTGAGACCTGTGGCCATACTTCATTTTGTAACTGTCTCCGCCAAGAGCTAACGCCAAAATCTGATTCCCTAGACATATGCCCATCACAGGAATTTCTTCCTCAACCAATCCGCGGACGCATTCTATTGTCTTCAAGCATTTTTTTGGATCACCAGGCCCATTGCTTACTATTACGCCACTGGGATTGTATTCCAAAATCTCCTTTTCCGAAAATCTGTAAGGCACTCTTACCACATTGATTCCGCGTTTCAGAAGGTTGCGAAGAATACTGTATTTGACACCGCAGTCGATTAAAACGACTACTTTACTTCCTCCGACTTCATGGCAAATAGGTTCTTTGACAGTAACCTGCTCGACCAAATCTGTCAAGTTTGGATCTGGAACCATTTTTACTTCTGCAAGAAGGTTTTCAAGGTTAGGTTCTTCTCCCTCTTCGCATACATGCAGAATTCCAAGCATGACGCCTTTGACTCTGAGTTTCTTTGTGAGTTTTCTAGTATCTATTCCATATATGCCTGGAACATTTTCAGTGTGAAGCCATTCGTCTAATGTTTTTGTGGATGTCCAGTGGTGAGGCTTTTCACATAATTCGTGGATAACCAAGCCCGTTACCTTGATGCTTTCAGATTCAAAATATCTTGGAATGCCTAGCTCCAAATCGTATGGTGGAACCCCATAGTTACCAACAAGAGGGTAGGTTAACGTTAAAATTTGACCTTTATAGGAGGGATCCGTCAACGCTTCGGGATATCCAACCATGGAAGTTGAAAAGACAATTTCTCCTAAGATCTTCTTTGTTGCTCCGAAGCCGTGACCGAAAAAGTATGACCCGTCTTCTAAAACTAGCACGGCTTTTCTTTTTTTTAGTGGGCTAAACTGTTCCTCCAAAGCCCTATTGTAGCTATTTATTTGAGTTTTTAAGCTTTGTGATGCTTGTCTTTTCTGAATTGGCTGATCATGCAGGTTCTCTTAAATCATGAAAATTAGAAAGATTCCAACAACTATTATTATTGAACCCAACGCATTTTTTACGGTTACTTGCTCATGCAGAAAAATGATTCCTGACAATGTTGAAAATAGGGGGGTTGTCGAAGATATTGGAACAGCTTGCGATTCTAAAGTGTTTATGAAACTGTAAGTCAAGAAAAACCATCCCAATCCCAGAGCCACTATTCCCCCGAAGATTAGTGCAGCCAGCGTTTTTCTCTGCATTTTCAGGAAACCGAAGTCTCTATCAATTATGGGCGCTGATACCAGCAAGGAAACGGCGATTGCCGCTACTCTAATAGTGTTTATGGCTAAAGCATGGTCTAGACTGCTGGTTTCTGAGAAGGTTACAGCTATGTCAATCATCGTTATGCTTATAGACCACATCACAGCTGTTGCCAGAGCATAAGCCACACCTTTAACCAAAATTTTCTTCTCTGTTTCAGCTGTACCTGCATCCGTCTCTTGCCTCAGAAGCCAAATTCCAAAAACTATTGTGACAGCTCCAAGAACTACTGATAAGGTAATCGGCTCTCTTACTAGGAAAACTGCCCATAAAAGGTTGAATAGGGGTAAGTGCATGTTATCGGAACGGCTCGTGCAACACCTATGAGCTTCAAACTCATCATGTATAAAGTGTCACCGAAGCCTAAACCAATTATGCCGCTGATACATGCGAGAGCAAGAGCATATGTGGGCAAGTTCATTAAAACTTCAAATTTGCCGATTATTGCTAAACAAGCAACTAAAATTATGCTTGTGCACACGAGACGCACAATATTTGCTGAAACGGGCTTCGTTTTTAACAATGCCTCTTTATACAGTATGGCGGATATTGTCCAGCAAATCGCAGCGCCTAAAGCTGCAAGTTCGCCCATCATTGTTTCACGCAGTCTCCTGAATCCTTTAAGGAAGAGATTTTGCTCTATGCTGTTAAATACCTAACGCCTTCATAAGAATTAAATGGCGTGTTGGAATTGCAAATCCATGTTAACTGGAATTCCGAAGTCTCCAGAAGGTTTCCTGAACTCTCCATATGCATTGGCATAATCAACAGCGTTCACGTAGAAAAAGAGAATGAGCACATTAAAAGGCTTAAAAAAACCGTTTACGAAGAAGTCAGAGCCAAATACAACATCGAAACATTAAAAGACAACCCAACAGTAAGGGCTTACAGAGACTTTTATTGGAGGCTTGACATAGACCCGACGAAAACGAGGCCTTCAGGCGAAGCCCTGCTGCGGAGAGTTTTACATGGAGACGAGCTTCCACGCATATCAACGGTTGTGGACGCCTATAACTTGGCTTCAATGAAAACAATAATTCCTATAAGCGGATTTGACAAAGACTGTTTGAATCCGCCATTTCAAGTTCGCTTTGCAAAAGATGGCGAAACCCTTACTGGAATTGGCATGAGCAAGCCTATGGCTTTGACGGATAAAATGCTTGTTTTAGCAGATGAAAAACAAGTTTTGTGCATTTACCCATACCGAGACTCGGATTATACAAAAATTACTGAGCAGACTCGAAACGTGCTAATAGTTGGCTACGGCGCTCTGGGAATAGCCGAACAGCAGTTAACAGAAGCGGTGGAAACAACGCTTTTGTACATTAAACTGGTTTCTGACGGAGGAACCGAAATGGTAAAAGTTTTTAGCTCTACGCTTAAATAGAAAGTGGTGTTTAAAATGTCTTTCCGCTTTAAAATGGAACAAGTTGCCATAAACAAAGGATCCAACATTGTTTTAGCGTTAGACTTTCCCTTTGAAAAACCTGAAAATAGAAAGAATCTCTTCTCTAAGGCAGAACGCGCTTTGGATGCCGTGTATCCCTATATTTGCGCTGTGAAGTTCAACCACCATCTGGTTCTTCCTCTTGGCGCCTTTGATGGCGTTCAAAAACTTGTGAAAAAAGCCCATAGTTTAGAGCTTATGGCTATAATGGACTGCAAAGTAAATGACATCGGCTCAACAAACCAAGTTATTGCCGAGTATTATTACGCAGCTGGCTTCGACGCTTTAATTGCTAATCCCTTTATAGGGTGGGAAGAAGGCTTAAAGCCAATTTTCGAAGTTGCTCGTAGACTACAGCGTGGCATAATTCTCCTCGTTTACATGAGCCACAAAGGAGCAAGCGAAGGCTACGGACAAACAATCTATGATGCTGAAATAGGCAAAAAAATGCCTCAATATGTTTCCTTTGCGAAAAAAGCCTTAAAATTGGAAGCCGACGGCGCTGTTGTCGGCGCCACATATCCAGAAAAAATAATGGAAGTGCACAAAATACTTGACGAAAAAACTCCAATATACTCGCCTGGAATTGGCGCCCAAGGCGGAGAAATAAAATCCGCTCTGAAGGCTGGAGCTCGTTATCTTATTGTGGGGAGGGCGATAACGCTTGCAGAAAACCCCGCAGAATCTGCGAGGGAAATCAGAAATCTTGCTAAGTTAGAATAGGCTTGAATCGAAAAATAGGAATAGGAGAGAGTTTTATCTTTCGCGTCTTTCCCAAAGCTCTTTTTTCAGCAAGTCTCTAACCGACGATCTTATGGCTGCACTTCTGCTCGGATACATGTTCGCCCTAACGAGCTCATCTAATCCTTCCAAATAAGCCTCAGGTAACAAGACTGTCACAAGTTTCATGTTAATTTCCCCCTAAATATATTATGCATATAACATGTAGCAAATATAAAATTTCACCAAACTCTCTAACCTTTAAAGGCTGTGTTTGATAGTCCGCATGTCTTTTAACGTGTCATGAAACATTTTATAAACGTCTTCAACGTAGATTGTGCGACGGCGAATTCCTTCTTGAACTGTTCCTGCTGCAACCAAAACTGTGCCTATTATGTCGCTTATTGTTGGGTCTGGAAAGGCAATTAGTGCTAAACCAAGTTTTATCAGAATTGATTTGTTTCCTTTTCGCCACAACTGCTTTGTTGCCTTTACTTCTTTAATCGTCTCCCTCATGGTCTGTACTACGTCCATGTAGCTTTTGTTTAGTTCCTTTAAGGCGTCAGCCAAAGTTTTTATTTCATCATTTTTCATTTGAGTCACACTTAACGTTCTTCAGTATAGGAATACTGGAGAAGAAAAACTTTAATCCTCTAAGATGTTCTAGTTCATGTTTTCCTTTTATGCAATATCTTTCAGTTTTTAAAAGATATTTGGAAATTCACCGTTTTGTCTTAGGTTGTTTTATTGTTTAGTGGAAATGTTGTGAGTAGCAAAGCTGAAATTTTACTTAAAATTTTTATCTGTTAACCTATATAGCCTATCAGCTATACCATTCCAAGCAAATACATAAATTGCGAAACAGTAAATCAATTAAAAGTTTAGAAGGAGTAGTGGTGAAGTTGGAAACATTTGACCCGAAAATTTTTGTCGAGGCTGAAGTTGAGAAAATAAGAAAGAGTATTGGTAACGAAAAGGCACTGGTTGCTGTTTCCGGCGGTGTTGACAGCACAACATGCGCGGTGCTAACGCATAGGGCGATAGGCGAAAACCTTGTTTGTGTAATATTAGATGACGCTTTCATGCGTGAGGGTGAACCTGAACACGTAGCCGAAATCCTCTCCAAGCCGCCTTTCAACGTTCCAATGAAAATAGTCAACGTTCGTGAACGTTTCTTACAAGCCATGAAGGGCTTAAGAAACGCTGAAGAAAAACGTAAAATGTTCCGTGAAACCTTCTATAGCGTTTTAAGCGAAACAGCTAGAAAAGAAGGCTGCAAAATCCTTGTGCAGGGCACAATTCGCGCAGACATTTTGGAAACTGTAGGTGGCGTAAAAACGCAACACAACGTTTTGGAGCAAATGGGTATAAATCCTATGGAACGCTACGGCTTCAAAGTCGTTGAACCCCTTGTGACACTATTCAAGGAGCAAGTTAGAATGGTAGCGAGATACCTTGAATTGCCAAGCGAATTTTCTGAACGGCAACCGTTTCCAGGACCAGGCTTGTCGGTTCGTGTGGTTGGAGAAATTCGTCCAGATAAGCTAGAAACAGTAAAGAAGGCAACTGCCATCGTGGAACGCGAGCTTACTCAACATAAGCCCAGCCAATACTTCGCTACAATTATCGACAATGAAGAAGCTGATCAGCGATCTGGAATCTCCCACATCCAAGAAACTGTGGCACGGCTTTTTAATGTCCCCTCAAGAAACGTTCATGTAAAAATTTTCACGGACAAGGCTACAGGAGTTGAAGCTGGAAAAAGACGCTACGGCGAAATAGTGGGCTTAAAAGTCCAAACTGTGAACGGAAAAGTTCATCAAACAGCCATTCAGGATTTGGTCTCGCTTCAAGCAAAAATAATTACTGAAAGACCAGTATTCACAAGGGTCTTCTATGCTATTAAGGATTTGGCGCAGAGAAAACCCTATGTTATAGGCATGCGATCTGTGCAAACAAAAGATTTTTTGACGGCAAAAGTTTCGGAAATACCTTGGACAACGCTAAGTAAAATCGCAGAAGAAATAATCGAAGACTGTCCCGGCGTGTCAACAGTTTATTATGATGTTACTCCAAAACCGCCAGCTACCATCGAAATGGAATAGCCTAATTAGGAAAGGTAATAAAGCCTCTTGAAATTTACATTGATGAAGAACCATGTTTCGTGTTAGGGTGCATAAAATCGAATCTATTCGAGACTTGGATGGCAACCTTGGAAAGCGCATAGAGTTGATTGAGGATCGGCAGGTTTCGCGTTTTGTGGTTAGACCGCAGACAGAGGAAGCGAAGGTTGTGCAAGACGTAATGCAAGCGTTGCAGCAGCAGTTGCCTATGTTTCCAGCAAGGGCAGAATTGGCTGTTCCAAAAATAATCTTGTTCTTAACGGAACAGGAGTATGAAAGCTTAGGCATAGACTTTGATGTAAACCAAACTTATGAGATAAAGCTTGAAAATCAAACCATACAGTTCAAGAAAACCTTATAATCTCCTTTCTTATCTGCCTTAAAGCCAAATGTTTCGGATGGAAAGACAAGACAAACATCATGTTCCTTAAAGCCGTATAAATCTCTTGTACGTTGGCTTTTGCGCCCTTATCACAGTAGATTGGAATGAGTTCTTCATCACCGTTTTTATAATAGACATAGATTGGTGCGATTTTCTCTCCAAAACTGATAACTTCAAAATTCAACTTCAATAACTTAGCCATCTTCATGGTTGCAGTGCTTACGGATTTAAGCCGCTTTTCATGGGACGTGAAACTTGAGGCATAAATCAGTAACTTTCCATTAGAGTTCTCCAACGTACCAGTCACCAAAAAACCAGCACTTCGTAAGCGCTTTTAAAACAAGCGTTGAAGCGACATGTCTAAACTGCAGAGAGAGATGAGTGAAAGTGAAACTTGATAAACCTCAAACCTATAAAAATTTTAGGAACATCCACCGCAAGCGGTGAATCCAATGAAAGTTAGAGCACATGTGTTCATAAGTGGCAGGGTTCAAGGCATTTTCTTTAGATCTGAAACAAGGAACGAAGCCAAAAAACTTGGTGTAAAAGGTTGGGTTCGCAACTTGTCTGATGGCAGGGTTGAAGCTGTGTTTGAAGGCGAAGAAAGAGAAGTGGAAGCACTCGTGGAGTTTTGTAAGCGTGGACCGCTTGGAGCACGTGTTACCGACGTACATGTAGTGATGGAAAATTACACTGGCGAGTTTAAAGATTTTGAAATAATGTATGGATATCGCTTCTGATTAAGTTCTTTTTCTGGGCACTCTGAAGTGCGATGCCTTTCCAGCGCTTACATAGTCTCCGCCTATTCCGCGCACTACTGAAGCTATTTTGGCAAAGTTTTCTGAACCTAAAAACTGACGTGGCTTTATCATTATGTAGTCTTCTTTTTCCTCAAAACTTAACAGATTCTCCAAATCTTCTGGAAACATCATTTTGATGTCCTCTACCGCTTGCATTCTTTCAGGAACTTTGGGCAATACAGGTGCGGGTGTTGGAGGAACAGTCACTGGTTGAGGAAGCTGTGAAACCGCTATAGCTTTTAGGGATATTGAAACTTGCCGTAGGTCTTCGGCAACACGATTTAGAACCACAAGAAGCTCATCAATCCTCTGCACAAGCCTTTCAACGTTCTTTCTTTCTTCGCTCATACGCCTTCTTCCTTCCAAATCCTTAATACATAACACATTTATTAATTGTTTGCGACTCTTTCATTAATTTATGAACATTGCAAGAAACTGGACAAAAAGGAGCCTACAATACGTGATCGAGATCGATGGGAGCCAAAAAAGTGGAAGCGGCACAATTCTCAGATTGTCTATTGCCCTAGCCGCAATACTGGGACAGCCCTTGCACATTTACAACATTAGACAGAATAGACCGCAACCAGGTTTGAGACCTCAACACTTAGAAGCAGTGCTAACGGCTGCGAGGCTCTGTGACGCTGAACTGGAAGGAGCAGAACTTAACTCGCGTGAGCTCTGGTTCAAGCCCAAAAAAGTGAGAGGTGGGAAAGTTGAGGCTGAGATTGGCACTGCTGGAAGCATTCCCATGCTTCTGTTGACTGTTCTGCCCATCTGCGTCTTTGCGGAAAATAGTGTGCATTTGCATGTTTCAAAAGGTGGAACAGATGTTCAGAATTCCCCCACCATCAATTACATAAGGAATGTGCTTTTGCCAACATTGAGGCGCATGGAAATAAGTGCAGCATTAACAGTTCACAAGTATGGTTATTATCCCAAAGGCATGGGAGAAGTAACAATAACCACGGAGTCATGCAAATCTCTAAAGCCTTTATGTTTAGAAAATTTCGGCAAAATACAAGCAATAAAAGGTGTTTCGGTCTGCACGTTCCTTGCCGAAAGAAGGGTTGCTGAACGTCAAGCAAAAGCGGCAAACGACTACCTCAAAGAAAAGGGGTACACGGCAGATATTCAAATAATAAATGATAAATCAAATCCTTTGCAGAAAGGCAGTTCTCTTGTTTTATGGGCTGAAGCAAGCACAAGTGCAATTTTGGGAGCTGACGCAATCGGCGAACTTAGAAAAACAAGCGAAACTGTTGGAAGAGAAGCTGCCGAAAAGCTCTATGTGGAAGTTTCCACTAAGCCTACTGTTGATGTGCATTTGGCTGACATGCTAATTCCCTATGTAGCGTTGGCGGAAGGAAGGTCCGCTTATTTAACGCGGACAATTTCAGAGCATTTAGAAACAAATATTTGGCTTGCTGAAAAAATGTTGAATGTGAAATTCGATGTTGAAAAGGTAGCCGGGCTTTACAAGATTGAAAAAGTTGTTTGAATATGAAGGCGATGGGAGCCTTGATGAAAGCGAAGATTAGAGGAAACTACACCACAGCCTTAACAAAGCTGCTCTTAGACAATGGCTTCGAAATAGTTCAACCATCTTTAACCATGAAGAAACGATTTGGGCTTTTGGATAATTCTGCACCGCCAGACGTTAAGATAAAAGATAGATACGACTTGCAAGAAGTAAGAGTTCTTGGAGCATCCGATGCGTTGAACATTTTCCAGTCTGTTTTGCATTCAGCATTTGAGGACGTGCTAACTCGAAAGTGGCGTGTCAGCATTGACGGGATATACAAGGGGAAAGCCATAGAATCCAACGAAGACACTGTTTATGTTGACTTAGGCGGTGATGTTATAGGGCGACTTCCCAAATCTGAATCTGTAATTGCCAAGGGCAAACCACTGCTAGTTCAGGTTGAAAGAAAAAGAATTGGTGCAAAACAGCCAATTTTAACTATGAATTTGAAGATTGTTGGAAACTACGCCATCCTAGCACAAAACAGCAAGGTCGGCGTCAGCTTAAAGATTCATGATTTGAACAAGCGAGCGGAACTGTACGCTTTAGGGAAAACGTTTGCACCCGACGGGTGGGGGATTATTTGGCGTGAGTTTTCAGCAAACCAGTCAAGGGAAACATTAGAAGACGAAATAACAAAGCTTGCTGAGAAAGTTAAAATCCTAAATACAAAAGCAGCACATGCGGAGGCTCCAACACTTTTAATTGAAGGCTCATGTTTTATGGATGTGGAATTTCCATATTTTTCTAAAAAAAGCCTAGATAAGTTAAGAGCTTCCGTTGCCCCGACTTTGGATGGGCATCACTTTTATAAAAGTTGTGGAGGCGAAGTTTCTGCAGCTTTGGAAATGGCTGAGAAACTTTTGGAAAAAGGGCAAAATAGGAACGAAGTTGAAGCATCGTTCAAAAAGCGGGTTCTGTACGAGTTTCCGGAAGAGGGTTCGCTGGCGGATGTTGAGCATGTTAAGCTAAGCGGACTTGTTTTCCATTTGGGACAAGCAACAATAGAAAGCTTGGATGATAAGCAAATTAAGTATAGCAGAATAATGCGAAGCAACGGCTTCTACGATGGATTAGGCGTCAAAAAAGAAGCGGGAGATAAAGCAGTAAGCGAAACAAAAATAGGCGAATGGTCTATAACAACAAAATACTTCTCCAATAGTGGAGAATTTAAGGGAACATACATAAACTTGAACACGCCAGCTGAAGTTTATCCAAAGGCAATACGTTATGTGGACTTAGAAGCTGATATTTGCGTTCACTCAGACGGCACAGTTAAAATCTTAGACATGGAAAAACTCGAAAAGGCCTTAGAAAAAGGCTTCATAAGCAGTAAACTTTTCGAAATAGTTAAAGAAAAGGTGAAGGAAACAACAGGAGCGTTGAAAGAAAGCAAGCATTAGTGGTTTGATGCCTAAAGAATCCCTTTGTGTTAAAGTTCCGAAAATTTACGGCGAAAAAGTCATCATCTTAGCTAACAAACTGGAAATTGTTAAAAAAGAACTGGAAATCCAGAGAAAAAAGAATTTCCTTTACATTCCGCTTATTCGTCAACCATCAGCAAACGAATTAAAAATACTTAAGGAACAAGTTCCAGATTGCGAAATTTTAATTTACACTTTTACAGAAAGGAAAAAACGAGTAAAAACATTTGCCGAATTTCTTGAGGATAAGCTTTCTCCGCATTTGTTGGCTAGTCTGCCGCGGGCAATAGACTTTGTCGGTGATATAGCCATAATCGAGATTCCGCCAGAGCTTGACGCCTATAAACGCATAATTGGTGAAGCAATTCTGGGAACACATAAAAACGTGCGGACAGTGCTTGCCAAAGCAGGCGCCATCAGCGGAACTTATAGGCTAAGAGAGTTCAGCGTAATCGCTGGAGAACCTAAAACCGAAACAATCCACAAAGAGCATGGCTGTCAATATTATGTGGACCTTGCAAAAGCCTACTTTTCTCCACGGCTCTCATACGAGCACAAAAGAGTTGCATCTCTAATCGAAGAAGGTGAAACAGTTATAGACATGTTCGCTGGTGTGGGTTCTTTCGCTATACAAATTGCGAAGACTTGTGAAAATGTTAAAGTTTACGCCATAGATGTGAACCCAGATGCTGTCGAGTTTCTAAAAAGAAACATTAGATTAAACAGGGTTGAAGGCAAAGTCCATCCGATTTTAGGGGATGCAAAAAAAGTTGTTGAAGAGAGACATGCAGGAGTTGCGGATCGCGTGATTATGAATTTGCCAGAAAAAGCCATAGAATTCGTGGAGGCCACATGCACGACAATAAAGTCGACTGGCGGCATAGTGCATTTTTACAGTTTTATTAGTGTCTCCAATTCATTAGAGGATGTGAAAATTCGTTTTATAGAAGCGGTTGAAAAATGTGGAAGGAGAGTGGAAAAAATCTTTTTTTCTAGACTTGTTCGAGCAACAGCCCCTTGCGAGTGGCAAGTTGTTTTGGACGCAAAAATCCATTGAATTTTAACCTAACTTAGCTTTTTACATAGTTTATGTGCAGGCAAGTGTTAGAAGTATCGTGATTGTTAAATCTGCATAATGATGTGAATAGTTGGACATTATTAAGATAACTTATGCCGATTAATTAGTGCTTTCAGCCAGCGCTTTGATAAATCTTTATATAGGGCGGAGAAATGTTTCGCTCTTTCCTTAGTTTGGTTTACACAGGAAGAGGTGTAATGAGAATGGCCAAAAAAGCAGTGATCGAGATTTCACTTGTCAAGGAAAGTGCTGAAAGTGTGAATGAAAAGATTGAGAAAGAGATATTTGATGACTTGTCCGAAGATTTACCGAAGATTCCTTGGATGAAGCAAGTGGAAAAGGTAGAGGTCGTAGAAATCTAACTGCTGATTTCCGCGTTTTTGGTTTACACGCATCAACTATGCACTAAATTAACCTTTAACAGTTAGTGTAATTTTCACCTTTTGTTTTGGGTTTTTCAGTTTCTCTGCAAGCTTTCTTGATAAATCGCATGCGGCCTTATCCGCTTGAATTGTCAACGTTCGGCTGCATATGTAATTGCTTTTTCTCACAACCATGTCTGTGGGATGCGTCAAAATCAGCCTTGAACTTCCAAGAGCATTCACTACTTCCACAATGTCTCCAGCTTCAATTAACATGGTTATTTTGGCGTTTTCCTTACGCAAATTCTCCTTAAATTCTGAACTTAAATCAGCCATGGCTTTGTCCGCTGAAACCGCAATGATGCAGTTGCCTCTTTTTGATAATTCGGCTTCTTTTGTGATTTCAAGTGTTGATTTATGTGTGGCTTGGATGCTGTTGTGTCCAAAGGCGAGAATAATTTCGGTTTTTTCCATAATTTACAGCTCTGACTATTCAAGAACTTCTATTGAATCAACTTTTCCGTCGCCGTCCAAATCAAACCCTTGTATAACTGTTGCGAACGTATCCTCGCCATTATAGCTCTTCAAAGTTTTCTTCCAAAAGTTTGTTAAGGCTAAGACACATGCTTTCGTGCCTACTGCCTTGTTTCCAGCTAAAACTATAATTCGCTTAGTGTTGTCCCATGGGTTCACGATTTTGGCTATTAACCCAACAGTATCCGCAGTATAAACATTAGAGGTTTTTCTGGAAACTAGACCGCCGAATAAGAAGCCCTGTTCCGAAGGTTGCATGTTAAACCTTATCGGCAAATACTCATTCAGCTCCTGCGTCAGCAAGTTTGTTCCAGGCCCACCCACGAGGATGAGGTTGTTTTTCTCTTCTTTCTCAGCTTTTACGTCAACATCAAGCTTTATCGCAAATTCCTCCGGCATTTTGGCGAATTGTCCCAAGAAGAATGTTAGGTGGGAAGCGTAGTGGCCGTCTCTTGCGCTTGTTTTGAAGGGTCCGTGGGGTGTTGGGCTGCCCACGACTATTTTTCCTTCAAATGTGCCGTCTTTTCCTATGAACTCTTTGAAGAATTTTTGGATTTGTTCATCCAAGCCTATAAGCGAAAGCCTTTGTATTGTCTTATATCCTTGCGGAAGCTCTATTCCAAACGCTGGCGAAACCGCCCTGTAATATTTTGCTATTGCCCCCTTCTTCTCCTCTTCTCTGACAACAGTTATGGCTCCCGCCCTTGCCAGTTTTCTTACGTGGTAATAGACTTTCTGTTCGTGAACGCCTAGCTTTCTAGCTATTTCCAATGGGTACATTTCCTTTTCAGAAAGCATGACCAAAATCTTCCAGCTAAGCCTATTCAAAATCATCTTCAACTTTTGCGGGTCCTCAATTACTGCAATTTCCTTTACCTTTTGTGTTTTATTTTCTTCGTGTAGCAACAGTTTTTTGTTCATTGCTTTTCATAAGCATAAAGGTTCACCTATTATTAAAATTTTATTAAGGGTTTTAAATAAAACAAATCAATTCTTTGCATTACACCATAAGAACATCCTTAAAGTTTTTTTAGAACTGGGAATTTTCTACTAAAAAAGCTTATTACATTCAAAAAGGCATGAATAGGACTCGTAGAAGTAAAAATGGGCAATGAGGCTTACAAATGTGCGGCATATTCGGTTGCATTTTAAAAAATGGAAAAGCCGCACCAGTAATTCATGCAGCTTTGAAAAGGCTTGAATATCGTGGCTACGATTCAGTTGGAGAAGCAACCCTATGCAACGGTAAGCTTTACATAAAGAAGGATCAGGGAAAAATAGACGAAGTTCACAAAATCCACAATCTAGACGATTTGCCTGGAAACCTCGGTATTGGGCATACTAGATGGGCTACGCATGGTGCGCCGTTGCAGGTTAACGCACATCCGCATGTTGATTGCAGTGGACAAATGGCCATCGTCCATAATGGTATTATAGAGAACTTTACTGAGTTGAAACTGGAGCTGGAGAACCGTGGTCATGTTTTCAAATCCAAAACTGATACAGAAGTAATATCCCATCTTATTGAGGAAAATTTGAAGACTAACCATTCCTTAAGCCTTGCTGATGCTGTTCTTGAAGCTGTAAAAAGGCTTGACGGTTCATATGCAATTGCCGTAATCTCGACAAGGGAACCAGACAAAATAATATGCGCCAGACATGAAAGCCCTCTAGTCATCGGAGTGAATGAAAACGCAATTTATTGCGCGTCGGATATTCCAGCATTTTTACCCCTAACTAACAAGGCAGTTATAATTAACGATGGAGAACTTGTCACACTTTCGCTAGAAAGCTTCGAGATTAGAAAAATCGTTGATTCAAGCCCTGTGATGCGAAAGCCGAAGCTTATTGATTGGACGCCTGAAATGGCTGTTAAACAAGGTTATCCACATTTTATGCTGAAAGAAATTCATGAACAGCCAAATTGTCTCCGAAACACGCTTAGACTGCAAGAGCATTATCTTGATTTGATGGCAACTTTTCCTGACCGTGCCCACGAAGTCTTCTTGGTGGCTTGTGGGACATCCTACCATGCGTGTCTAGCTGCTTCTTACATGTTTTCTAAGCTTGCCTTCCTGACAACTTACCCTGTAATAGCTTCAGAGTTTGTTGAACAACATGGCAAATCGGTAAACATTGACAGCACAATTTTGGCAGTGAGTCAATCCGGCGAGACCGCTGATACATTAGCCGCAGTGAACTGCGCTCGACAAAGAGCAGCAACAATACTTGGATTAACCAATGCTATTGGCTCAACTTTGACGCGAGTTTCAAGGGTTTACATTGGTCAGCAGTCTGGTCCAGAAATAGGAGTGGCAGCAACAAAAACTTTCTCATCCCAGCTTTCTGTATTAGTTCAATTAGCTCTAAGACTAGCAAAGAAGAGAGGTAAAGTTTCACAGGATGAGATGGACTTTCTGGCGGAAAGATTGCAGAAAATTCCAGACATTGTTGAAACAATAATTAAAACACAAGAAGAAAAGGTGAAGCAGATTGCGAAGAAATACAGAGATGCTAAAACATTCTTTTTCTTAGGGCGTGGAATAAGCACAGCCACAGCCTATGAGGGTAGGCTTAAACTTATGGAAATAGCTTATGTGCCAGCCATAGCCTTTCCAGCAGGAGAAAGCAAGCATGGACCCATAAGCCTAGTGGAACTTGGCTTTCCGGTCGTTTTCGTTTGTCCGAAGGATGAAACCCACAAAACAGTGATTGGTAACATTATGGAGATGAAAGCCAGAGGCGCCTCCATAATTGCGGTTGTAGAGGAGGGCGACGAAGAAATCAAGAATTTGACTGATGACTGCGTTGAGGTTCCTAAAGGGATTCCAGAGGTTCTGTCGCCTATACCTTTTGTCATCCCGTTACAGCTTCTGGCATATTACATGGCTGTTGAGGGAGGCCACAACCCAGACATGCCTAGGAATCTAGCAAAGTCTGTCACCGTAAAATAGCCATTTTTATTCCACCCACTTTTTCAAAAGACAAATACATTAAAAGCCTATTCTACAATTATTCATTTGGTGCTTTGATTTGGAGAAAAATGATTGGGAAAGGCTCATTGGAAATCTAATAAAAGAAGGAATTCTCCGCTCGCCAAAAGTTATCAAAGCCATGCGTTCTGTGCAACGGGCAAAGTTTCTTCCAGAGAACATGCAGTCTTACAGTGCTGTAGATACGCCGCTTCCAATTGGTTTGGGGCAGACGGTTTCGGCGCCACATAGTCTCGGCATTGTTGCTGGGCTAGGCGAAACATGGTTTCAATAATGAACGAAGCCCTACAATTGGAAGTCGGCCACATAGTGTTAGAAATCGGAGCTGGGTGCGGCTGGCATGCGGCTACAATAGCTGAGATCATTGCTCCCAAAGATGCGCCTAGAAGCGAATGGGGACATGTATACACCGTGGAAATTGTTCAAGGTTTGGCTGATTTTGCTAGGAAGAATATTATGAACGCTGGATACAGCGATCGTGTAACAATAATTTGTGCAGACGGCTCTATGGGATATGCTGAAAAGGCTCCTTACGACCGAATTCTTGTAACCGCTGCTGCACCGGATGTTCCCAAGCCTTTAATTGAACAGTTAAAACCCAACGGGATCATGCTAATCCCTGTAGGAAGTGTCCATTTGTTCCAGAGTCTCATCAAAATTACAAAAGGAGTTAACGGAAAAACTAGGGAGGAAAACCTCGGTGGAGTAGCTTTTGTCCCATTAACTGGACGTTATGGCCACAATTTTTAGGTCTATTCTATTGAAAGTTTTTCTTTGTAGGCTTGTAAGTCTAGAAAGCCATGTCCGCTTATGTTCATGCATATTACTTTTTCTTCGCCGGCTTTTTCAGCCTTTAATGCTTCATCTATTCCCGCTCGCACTGCATAGCTGGATTCTGGTGCTATAAGCCATCCTTCAGTCTGCAGAAAAATTCTTGCAGCTTCAAAGATTGCTTTCTCGTTTGCTGGGTAAGCTACGGCTTTCACGATGTTGTGATTCCGAAGAGCGCTAATTAGCGGAGCAGCTGCATGATAACGCAAGCCGTCAGCCTTTATTGGCACCATTTCAGTTTTATGCCCAAGCGTATACATTTTGAGCAGAGGTGTGTGTTCTGCTACGTCGCCGAAGTCGTAACGGTATTCACCCTTAACAAGGTTAGGCGCAGCCTCAGATTGAGCAGCCAAAAACTCACATTTTCGTTTTTTCTGCAGAGCCTCGCCCGCAAAAGGCAGAGCCAGCCCTCCGAAGTTTGAGCCTCCACCTAGGCATCCCACAATCAAGTCTGGAGAGTCATCTGCAAGTTCAAACTGTTTTATTGCTTCCAAACCAATAATTGACTGATGTATAAGAACATGATTAAGAACAGAACCAAGACAGTAAACGCTTCCTTCATGGGTTTCGGCATATTCTAAGCCTTCCGAAACTGCTATGCCCAATGATCCTTGATGACTTGAATTCTTGGCTAAGAGTGTTTGTCCAATATTTGTTTCTTTACTTGGAGAAGCATAGACTTCTGCTCCCATGAGTTTCATTAATGTGCGCCGATCCGTCTTCCAGTTATATACTGCTCGCACCCAAAAAACTACACAGCCAAGCCCCATAACTGTGGCTGCATATGCAAGAGCGCTACCCCATTGACCTGCTCCGGTCTCGGTTACTAAGGTTGTTTTTCCTTCTTTAGCCGCATAGTAAGCTTGAGCCAGTGCAGTGTTGACTTTATGTGAACCTGTGGGCGACAAGTCTTCACGTTTATAGTACAATCTTACTTTTTTTAATCCCAAATGCTTCTCTAGTCTTCTGGCTCTGTAGAGAGGGCGAGGACGTCCAGCTTGCATATATAGTTCTTTTATTTCTTCTGGAATTGGAATCCACCGTTCAGTTGACATTTCCTGTCGCAAACATTCGTGCACCATTGTTCTTCCGAGAAATTCCATACGAGAAGGACCAGTTTCTGGCTCCTTTGGTGGCGGTAGCGGTTCGGGCAAGTCAGACATGATGTTATACCACTTGATTGGTAACTCGTCTATTGGTAACGCAATTTGGTTCTTGTCCATGATTTACACCTTTTTAGAAGACTTTTCTTATTAACGAGTTTCAAATTAAAGATTTCTATTTCAAACGCGCCTTTGCGTTCGTATAGACGTCAACCAAACCATTTTTCCAGAGTCGTTTTTCCTTTTAGTTTTTCAGTGCCTCTTAGCATTTTCTCTAGGGCTTTTCTCACACGGTCTTCTGAGAAGTCTCTTTCTCTGCAGATGAAGTTTACCACGTCTTCGACATCTGGTTCCTTCGACTCTATTTTGTAGTTGTCTGTTACTGTCGGTTTTAGGAATATCTCCCTAATTCTTTGGTGTTCAACCAGAAACTCCGCATTTTTCAGGTGTGGCAAAGCATTTTCTATGTTTCCATGCTCCTTTATCAGTTTTAAGGCTGTTTTCGGTCCTAAACCCTTTATGCCGTCTGGATTGAAGTCTGTTCCAATCAATATGCCTATATCAACTAACTGTTCATATGTTATTCCACACTCTTTTAGAACATTTTCTAGGTCAACAACTTCCGGCACAACCTCGATGAAGACGTTCTTGCTGGGAAGTTTCCGCCGTCCTGAAATTGTCACGTTTCTTACGAGTCTTGGTGCGCCAAAAAGCAGGCTGTCATAGTCTTGGCTTGCACAGTAATCTGCATCTCCACGCTTTACTAGGTGGGCTGCTTGGGCTTCCCCTTCGCTGGGTGCTTGAACCCATGGAATTCCCATCAAATCTAGAAGTTTTTTACTATCCTCTGCCATGTAATCCTTCAAACGTGATGTGGCTTGCGCATACATGCGGGCTTCTTCAATTTTGCCCTCTTTCAAGGCATGCTCATACTTTATCAGGGCTTCTTCTTTCGCTTTCACACGCCTCTTTATTTCAACCTCCTTAAGCGCGGGTGGTGTTCCATCGAAGACGTAGATTGGTTTTATGCCCATTTCTACAAGGTTGCTTGTTCTGTAAAGAAGACCGCTTAAATGGCTTGTAATTCTTCCAGTGGCATCCTTTAATGGTGTGCCATCTGGCTGACGGATTATGGCTAAAAACTGATATAAAGCATTGTAAGCGTCAATTGCTATGGATTTTCCACTTAAATCCTCAAGTCTAACAATCGTTTTCGGAACAAGGTCGCGGAGGTTTACGCCCAAAACAACCCCGTGAAATATAGACATGGAACTGCAATAAGAAACTTGCGAAATTAGGTGTTACGAATTTTCAAAACATATAAAATATAAGTAGGTCTTACCATTACAAAGCCATCACTTGGGGAATCATAATGGCTGAAAGGGCAGCGACTTTGACTTTAGTAACCTGTACGAGTTGCGGTAAACCAGTTCAACCAGGAGCGGAGGCTACAAAATTTCTCTGTCCAAGTTGTGGAGAAATTCTGATAAGGCGTTGCGGAAAATGCAGAAAATTTGGTCGCCAATATAAATGTCCAAAATGCGGTTTTATCGGACCGTAAAAATGAAAGGGGATTTAAAATGGGCAGTGTAATAGTATCATACAAAATATTCCCAACAGACGTGATAGCTGACTTCAGTAATTTGAAGAAAGAAATTGAGGCATGCTTACCCGAGTTTGCTTCTGTCATGGGATACGGCGAAGAGCCAATTGCTTTCGGCTTAAAAGCCTTAATCGTGCACATCAAATTCCCAGAAGACAAAAGTGGCGTGCTTGAAGAGCTTGAAAAGAAACTTGAAGGGATAAGCGAAATAAGCCAGATACAATCTGTTATGGTGCGTAGAACAAGCAGATAACCAAGCAACCTTGCTTGAATGATTCTCACATGCGAAAGACACGCAACAAGTTAATAAATAGCACCGATATTGTGAAATGAAAGGATTTATATAGGAATGAACTCTTGTTTCGAAACGTGTTATACACCAATATCGGGAAGGGTTTTAGTTGAGTGAAGTGCAATTACGTGTTGGCGACGCAAGACAAAGAGATGTTGGAAGAGGAATAGCCCGCATAGACCAGAGGGCAATGCAGAAACTGGGCATATCAGCAGGCGATGTTGTAGAAATAGTTGGCAAAAGAACCACTTCAGCCATAGCATGGCCAGCCTACAGTGAAGACCAAAACCGGGACATGATGCGGATAGATGGTTTCACACGTAAAAATGCAGGAATGGCCATAAACGAATATGTCCTTGTAAGACCAGCCAAGGTTAAAAGCGCTTTGGGCATAACTTTGGCGCCAGTAGACATGCGCTTAAATGTTGACGAAGATTTCACGAATTTTGTGAGAAACCGTCTGATGGAAAGAACGTTGGTTGAGGGTGACACAACTTTGGTTATGATGCTTGGACATGCTATACCTTTCACTGTGACAAAAACTCGCCCTCATGGCATAGTGAAGGTCACCACAGAAACAAGATTAACAATTTTGAACGAACCAGCGCCGGAAGGAAAGGGGCTGCCACGAACAACGTACGAAGACATTGGAGGATTGCACGAGGAAATTCAAAGAGTAAGGGAAATGGTTGAGCTTCCGCTAAGGCATCCGGAACTATTTCAAAGGCTTGGAATAGAGCCTCCAAAGGGAGTGTTGCTTCATGGGTTTCCTGGTTGTGGTAAAACCCTCTTGGCCAGGGCTGTAGCAAATGAGTCGGAAGCAAACTTCTTTTCAATAAACGGACCTGAAATAATGAGCAAGTTCTACGGGGAATCAGAAGCTAGACTTAGAGAAATCTTCCAGCAAGCCCAACAGAATGCTCCAAGCATAATATTCATCGACGAACTCGACGCAATAGCACCCAAACGGGAAGAGGTCACAGGTGAAGTTGAAAGACGAGTGGTTGCACAACTTCTCGCCTTAATGGATGGGCTATCAGGTAGAGGAAACATCATAGTAATAGGCGCTACCAACAGGCCTAGCGCACTTGATCCAGCTCTTCGTAGGCCTGGCAGATTTGACAGAGAAATTGAGATAGGCGTTCCAGACAAGAAAGGAAGATACGAAATCCTTCAAATTCATACGCGGGGAATGCCTCTGGCAGAGGATGTTGACCTGAAGAAACTTTCGGAAATGACTCATGGATATACTGGTGCTGACCAAGCTGCCTTGTGCAGAGAAACCGCCATGAAAGCCCTACGCAGATATTTACCGCAGATAAACCTTGAAGAAGAACGCATACCGCCAAGCGTACTGGAAAAAATGGAAGTAAAGATGGAGGACTTCATGAATGCCTACAAGGAAGTAACGCCAACAGCCATGCGTGAAGTATACATTGAGGTGCCTACGGTTCATTGGGATGACATAGGTGGACTGGAGGAGGTAAAGCAGGACCTTAAAGAAGCGGTAGAGTGGCCGATTAAGAATCCAGAAATATTTAAGAGGCTTGGCATAAAGCCGCCTAAGGGAATATTTCTTTACGGGCCTCCTGGTTGTGGTAAAACCCTCTTGGCCAGGGCTGTGGCAACTGAGAGCGAAGCCAACTTTATAACGATTAAGGGTCCAGAAGTATTTTCAAAATGGGTTGGAGAATCCGAAAAAGCCATAAGGGAAGTTTTCAGAAAGGCTAGAATGGCGGCTCCTTCGGTGATATTCTTTGACGAGATGGACTCTCTTGTGCCTCGTCGAGGCTTAGGTTTTGGAGACAGTGGAGTGTCGGAACGTGTTATCAGTCAGCTTTTAACGGAAATGGATGGAATAGTAGCCTTAGAGGACATAGTTGTTATAGCAGCCACAAACAGACCTGACCTTGTGGACCCAGCAGTGCTTCGCCCTGGAAGATTTGATAGGTTAATATATGTGCCGGAACCCGACGAGAAAAGCAAGCTTCAAATATTCAAAATTTACACAAAAAACATGCCATTGGCTAAAGACGTAGGCTTATCGCAATTAGTTGCTATGGCTAAAAATTATTCAGGCGCGGACATAGAAGCCCTCTGCAGAGAAGCAGCCATGCACGCTCTAAAAAGGGACGTTAACGCCAAAGAAGTTACGATGATAGATTTCCAAGAAGCAATGAAAACGCTTGGGCCGTCAATCACGCCGGACATGGAGAAATGGTACAAGAGTTTTATGCAACAGGTTCGGCAGGTGCAGAAACCAGCAACACCAGTTGCTTAGGAGCATATAGCCTTGCCAATTAAAACTTGGAAAACTCATCCCGCCTACTACTTTTTATTGGAAATTTTGAAAAAGAAAGGCGCCTTGACAGATGTGGAACTTTTTGAAGAGTTAAGTGAAGAGTTTAAAGATTTAGGCTTCAAGGACTTTAACGAGTTGTTAATGCGTTTAGAAATTAGCGGAAGAATACGCACAGCCTCAATGGTTCGAGGAAAAAGACGGATTGAACTTGTAATATAAGTAGCCAGCCAAGCCATCAGTGTGCAGTAAATGAAAAACCTTTCAGACGTAATAGTCGTCGGAGGCGGACCGTGTGGCTCCTTCACGGCGTTTAACCTCGCAAAACAAGGGGCTAACGTAACGGTTTTTGAGGAACATGGCGAGATTGGCGTTCCATCTAATTGTCCTGGTCACTTAAGCATTAAAGGTCTAAAACGATTAGGACTGTATCCGCTTCCGGAAGAAATCGTTGAAAACACCTTTTACGGAGCAATCTTTCACTCACCAAAAGGTAAAAGTTTCTCGGTTCGTTTTTCCCAGCCAGTAACTTGCGTTGTTAATCGGGTTCTTTTTGATAAGTACATTGCAGAAATGGCTGAAGATGCTGGGGTACAGTATCATCTAAATTCACGGGTTGAATCCCTAATTATTGAAGACGGTTTCGTGAAAGGAGTAAGCATCAAGCAAGATGGGACAAAAAAGGAAAAATCTTCTGCTAAAATTGTTATAGACGCTGAGGGAATATCTTCAAGGATTTTGAGGTTGGCGGGTTTATCAGGCCTTAACCGTCACATGCTTGTTAATGGCGTGCAAGCGGAAGTCGAAAATGTTAAAGACACTGAACCAGACATGGTGGAGGTCTTTCTTGGGAGAGACTACGCCATGGGCTTTTATGCATGGCTTATTCCTATAGGTGATGGAAAAGCAAAAGTCGGATTGGCCACGAAAACTGGGAATCCAAAAGAGCTTTTGAGCAGACTTATGTTCAAACATCCTGTCGCTTCAAAGAAGCTGCACACTGCAAAAATCCTGCAGATAGAGTTTCATCCTCTAACACTTGGAGGAATAATTCCAAAAACCTATTCCAATGGATTTCTAGCTGTTGGAGACGTAGCTTCGCAAGTAAAGCCTACAACAGGAGGCGGCGTGATTTTTGGGATGACTTGTGCAAGTGTTGCAGCCGAGGTTGCTTACGAGGCTTTGAATCAAAACGATTTTTCTTCGGAATTTCTGAGCGCATATCAAAGGCGATCCAAAGAAATCTTGGGTTTTGATGTAAAAGTCATGCTTAAGATTAGGAAAGCGCTTGATGCCATGCCTGACGAGAAAATAGATGATGTCATTAGTTTATGCAAAAAACTTAACTTGGACAAAAGCCTCCAAAACGTTAAAGACGTAGATTTTCAAGGGCAATCCATTCTGCGCCTTTTGCCAAACCCCAGAATGTTGACGGCTCTCTTCTATTTCTTTTTCCTCTATCTGTCTACAAATCCTTAAAATTTTTGGTTAAACTACCACATATTACAAAAGTTAAAGAATAAGAAACCAAATGTCTTATAAATTTCGAGTTAGTTTCAAACTTTCAAAGATTTAGGAGAACTCGCATTTGTCAGTTGAAGAGTTAAGAGAGAAATTTCGGTCATGGTTAATTGAATTTGTTGACCGTTTTAGGGAACAGATGAATAGTTTATCTTCAGAAGAGCAAAGTGCGGCATCGAGAACTCTTGATGATTTTTCATCTCCATGTCAGCTTGTAACTGTTTGGGCAAGGGAACCCGAATTTCAGATTCTCCTTTTTGCACACTTGATTGAAGTAGAAGATAAAACTATTGAGATATATGGTCCTGTAGAAAATGTAAGGCTTATTGACTGTTTAGAAAGTGAGGTTCTGAATTCTCCCCTTGTTACTAAGATGGGCAAAGAAAACGTTGAAGCGTATATCATAAATACACTCCGACAACTTCAACGATTTTACAACCCGTTGCATGGGACCGTAAAGCCTCAAGTAGATGGTAAAACAAGGACAGGCGATAGTCCCTATGGTGTTGGGTGGCTTATTTTAGGTAATCTTATGGGACTAAATACAGAAGAATTAATAAATGGATGTATTAAAGGCATAGCATCCGCAGCAAAACCTGCTATTACCGCTCCTCCACCTGAAGAAAAGGTAATCGTTGCTGGGTTCGGAACGTACATTTACCCTCCGATATGGGTAGGACAAATACCAGAACCTAAGTCGCTTAAAGAAAAAATTGTTGGAACTCTATTATTGAAATATTCGTTTGAGAGAATCACAACTGGAATGTACAAACAACATCCCTTTATTCTAACCAGAGACGGATACATCGCTATTGGTGAGAAAGATAGGTTAAAAGCTTTGGAACTTCTCAACGAGATAATGAGTACTTTGCTCGTCCTTGGCATACCAACATATGCAATTAGAGAAAGTGATTTGGGTGAAGCAACTTTCAGGGAGAAGGGTGCCTCAATAGGTTGGGGTGCTGGGGGTTTAAGAGCTTCGCTCTTTACTGAAAGGCTTTCCATGTATCCTTCTTTGATAGAAAAGACGCTTGTTCAAGAAGAAAAAATAGCGAAAGCAACAAGATGGGCTGATATCCTTACATCAGACGCTCGACTGAAAACTCTTCTTTTGCTCTATCTCGAAACTCATACGCATTTTATGAACACCGAGTATAAACAAGCCTTAGTAATGGGCTGGGTGATGCTTGAAGAGTTCTACGTAAAAGACTTATGGCTTTCTCAAATTTCAAAAGTTATCCACGATGAAAGTCGGTTGAGTAAACTTGGCAGTTGGGATGTTGATAGACAATTAGAAACACTAAATATGGCTCACGTTCTCAATACTCATGAGTATGACTTGCTTATGAAAATCAAAGATGCTCGCAATGAAGCGGTTCATGAAGGCAAAGACCCTAAAAGAGAAATTGTCGAAATGTGCCTAAAGTTAGTGGCGGATGTGGCTCAAAAATACATCGGGACACGCCTTGGTACAGTGCTCTCCACATTATGATTTTGCAACTAATTCCGAGTATTCCAAATAATGTAAATAAAAATATACGGAAGTTTTACTACTAATCCTTAAAATCTTCGAAAAGCAAACTAATAAGAAATGGTTGAAAAAACATGTCTGAATTTCGTTACAAACAGGTTATTATTTTTCGTTCTGATTTGAGGTTGAGTAAGGGAAAAACTGCAGTCCAAGCCGGGCACGCTGCAATTTCAGCGGCTGAAGAAGCCCGAAAACGGCATAAAGAATGGTGGAACGCATGGACTGAAGAGGGACAGTGCAAAATAGCCGTTAAAGTAAAAAGCGAAGAAGACCTTTTAAAGCTGGAAAAGCAGGCGAAAGATTTGGCGTTACCCTGCGCATTAATTATAGACAGAGGTCTTACAGAGGTTCCTCCTGGGACAGTAACTTGTTTGGGAATTGGTCCTGCGCCCGCTGAAAAGATAGACAGAATTACTGGTATGCTTCCTCTCGTTTAGAAGGCTGAAGGTTTGCTTGTTCCTAAATTGGAGAGGCTAATCGGCATAGAGGTTTATTCCACATGTTCTTCAGGCATTGGCGGAATCATTCGGCAGTTTGTGGAGGATTTTGTTGTTGAGGAAGTGCTTGTGGATGGTTCTAAAGCAGAAATAAACCAGTCTGCTGAGCGTCAAGTGTTAGGGTCATCACCTGTTAAGAACCGTTATCTGCTGTGCGTCTTAGTTAAGCGGAACTGGGACATGTTTCAAGCTCTTAGAGTTGTTGCTGAACAACTGGGCATAAGCACAAAATATATTCACTTTGCGGGCATAAAAGACGCCAAAGCTGTCACCGCTCAACACATTACAGTCGGAGGCGGGACAGCCGAAGAAATTCAAAAAGTTCAAGTTAAAGACATAAAAATCCGTCCAATAGGCTATTTTCGCAGCAAGTTCTCATCATACTTTCTTTTTGGAAACAATTTCCACATAGCCATCAGAGCCATAAGCCATCCAAAATCCACAATTAAAAAACGAATAACAAGAACTATCGAAGAACTCGAGTTGATAGGTGGTGTTCCAAATTTTTTTGGTCACCAACGCTTCGGTACAACTCGCCCAATAACACATTTTGTTGGAAAGGCAATTGTTAAAGGAAACTTCAGAAAAGCTATGATGCTTTTTCTTGCTAAACCAAGTCCGCACGAGCATCCAGAATCTAGACAAGCCCGAGAGCAACTGCAAGCCACACAAGATTTCAAACAAGCTTTGAAAAACTTTCCAAAACAACTGCGTTACGAACGCTTAATGCTTAGGCATTTAGCCAAAGAACCAGACGATTATGCAGGTGCCTTTAGAAGGCTCCCAATAAGGTTGCGAAAACTTTTTCCGCAAGCCTATCAGTCTTACCTATTCAACAAGTTTCTAAGCAGAAGAATCATGTGTGGGCTTCCGCTGGTTAGGGCTGAAGTTGGAGATTATGTTGTAAACGTGGAACGTTCTGGATTGCCCATGCTTTCGATGCTCAAGATTGTAGATACTGAAACGTTAACAGAAATTAACAAGAAAATCGAAGCTGGGAAAATGCGGTTAGCAATTCCGCTGGTTGGTTTTAAACAGCATACATCGATAGGTATTCAAGGCGAAATTGAAAGACAAATCCTAGAAGAGGAAGGCATCAGCCAAGAAAGCTTCAAAATCCCAGCCATGCCGGAAATCACTGCAAGAGGAGAACTGCGAACCGCCTTAATTCCGCTGAACAATTTCTCGCTGAATGAAATCTCAAAGGATTCAGCAAATCCATCAAAATACAAAGCGGAAGCAAGCTTTACGTTGCATCGTGGTTCCTACGCAACAATACTCCTAAGAGAAATCACGAAACCACGCAACCCAATAAAAGCCGGATTTTGACCAAATCACCACATTTAAGCAATAACATATTTAGACAATCGAACAAATCGTTAGGTTGAGCGGATTCTCTTATAAAAACAATGCTCCAAGACATGAACAGAAAAACTATTTCTGCAAATAGGCTGAGAGTTCTTCCCATTTTCCTGTTTTTGTCATTTCATTGTTTTCCAACATTTCTATAATTGCTTCTTTGCAGTAAAGTCCGCCTATAGGATACTTCTTACGAGAAACAAGTGTGAAGACCCGATATTTCTTGTTCTGAAGCTTTTCCTCTGTTATCTCATGTGTGTATCCTTTTCTTTCAGAAAGAACAATCACGGCAAAACGGAAATTTCCGATTCTTCCTAATTCGTCAAAGTTCTCTTTTATTTTTCTTGATTGATTTCCAACAGCATTATTCTTAATTTCAATAACCGTGTTCACTTCGTTAGGTGCATAAACTAGCTTGTTTGGGTTAATGTTAGGCTTGAGCGAAAAACTGTCGTTCCTCAAATTTGACCCTTGAATCTTCACGTTAGGGTTTAGCGTTATGTTGAATCCTTTTCTTAAAAGATGTTTACGAATCACAATCTCAGTCGAGTTTCCCGATTTGTTCTGTGGCGTATCTTCACTTTTTTGCTTTGAATATTCTTCTGCAACTTCAAGAAGCATCTGAAATTCTTCGTCTTCTCTCTTAATAGGCAAACTTGACATATTTCTTTATACGAATTGAACTGAAAATAAACCTTTCGAAGCAAATCATTAGAGAAAGACTAAGCGAAAGCATTATAGCTCATCCAAAAGACCTTTATTAGGGTTCAGAGGTGAGAGAGTCTTGAAGATTGCTCTTAGAGATAAGCCAACATATATACATAAGGATGGAAGAGTAGAAATTAAGTGCACAGTAGATGGCGAAGACCACAAAATTTTCATGACACTTGAACAATATATGGTGTTCGTGGCAGACCAAGTAAATGCATTAACACATCACATAACGGGAAGGACGAATCCTCGAATAAAGTAGAGATAAATCTCCCATTAGACCCTTTTTTCTTTTAGAATCCACGAACAGAAAGTTGCTTAGAGGCGGAATGTCGAGGTTTATTCTTCTTCCGTTTGTTAATTGGCGGTGGAGTTGTGTCGGTTCGTTGAATTTTGGTTTTTGAGTTTTTCTTCTTTTTGAATTTCGGATTCAGATAACCTAAAAGTTTGTTCGATACTTTTTGAAGCCTATTAAGAGTTCAATCTATATATAGGGGGCTATAAACTTCGCAGAGAGCCAAAACAGAGTTCTCATATTGTGTAAGCATATCAATCAGTGTGCGCCTATTATCTTCCCCGCATTTTCTATTAGCATCAGTTTCTTATCCATTGCCAATATTACACTTGCTGCATACTGATGCCCATCCGCTATGCCAAAGCCTTCAGAAGCCCTATCCAAAAGATTCACAGCGCCAAGCAACTTTCCACTATCAATTTGAGTCTGCATGACCTTAGGCACACGAACAGAAGCCTTAACAAACTTTTCTTTCAATTTTCCCCAACCAGGAATTTCTGGCGGCACATTCACAAATCCAAGAATATACTTGTTTGGCTTTATTAAGCGCGTTTGATAAGATAGAAAAGAGCAGAACTGCCCTATCACCTTCGTTCCCATGCCCGCATACATGTCTCCAGCATCAAACCATTGGATATGCTCAGTTTCCTTAAGCCTTTCACGATAAAACCTTCCCAAAACCCGACGATTAACCTCCTTGCGCCTAGCCTCCAAAACGTTAACCTTCTCTTCTGCTTCCTTGCTTAATCCTTCTAGGCAAGCGTTTATCCCAATTTCCGGTCCACCATCATAATAGCCCACTGCACCCAAAATCTGAAGTTTCGAAAACAATGCATCTACGCGCATCTTAAGTTTGGTTATTTCAAAACTTTTGCCCTTTTGCTGAATCACTCCATTTTTTAAGGCTTCTTCTAAAATCATCTTGTTTATTCCCATAAAACCATCTGGAATTTCGCAACTTCCAACCAAAGCCAAATAGCTTAGGTCCATATTGCTTTCGCTTAAGGCTTTTGCAAATAGATAGCAACATGTGGCTCCAGAAAAGTCTGTTTCACCCTTAAATCCAGTCCATTCAAGGTTTAAATCAAAAACTTTCGGATCTTTAGACGGCTTTGGGTCGTGATGGTCTAATATTATAGTTAGGTTTCTGCCTCTATTATATTCGGATATTAGATCTGCATGCGAAGAGCCGATATCCACATAAAAAATTGTTTGCCCAGACTTTGAATGTAAGTCTCCAATAACTTCTGTGTAAACTTTTTCCAGACAAAACGTTTTAGCCTTTATCCCTTCACGCTCCAATGCCCTTTTGGTTATTGCTGCTGAACATAAACCGTCAGCGTCGTCATGATGAACTATTATGGCTTCTTTAGGCTTTACTGCCTTTAATTCTGTGATAGCCTGATTCGCTTTACTTTCAAAATCTTCCAATTGCATAGGCAGCGCCTTTCACCCTATTGTTTTTAGTAGGTCTGACCGCGTTATTATCCCAACAAATTCTTTGCCCCGTGTGACTAATACCCCTTGATGTCTCTCAAGTAACGGACGGATTGCATCCACCGATGTATCTTCTAAAACTGTAGGTAAAGGCGGGTCCATAATGTTTTGCACCTTTTCTTCCGCTATGTCCGCACTCAGATTCCTGATTATGCCTTCTTCAGTTATCGTTCCAACAACTCTGCTTCCATTCAGCACAGGCATCTGAGAAATGGCATGCCGCACCATAACTTCACTTACTTTCAGAACAGTGTTGCTCGGCTTTGCGAAAAGCACGCCCTCAGTCATCATGTCTTTGCATTTCATCTTTTTACCTTCCGTTAGAACCGCTAAGATTTTGTTTATTGTCGAGAGCCTTGGATCAACCTTTCCCTGTTCTATTTTTGCTATGTGGGCTTGCGATACACCAGCAAGCTCTGCTAGCCTTTTCTGTGTTAAACCTGCCTCTATTCTTAACTTTTTAAGCGACGTACCTGTTGCTAACAAAATATAACCACCAGTTATTTTGCTATATAAAATTCATATAGTAAAATATATATTTATTGTTGTACATACACCCTAAACTTCACAAAGGAATGATTTAACATGCGGAACATAATTGTTGAAGACCTAAAGCAGACACCACTTGAAAAACAACGCGTAGAAATAGTTGAGAGAAAAGGGCTCGGTCATCCGGACTACATATGCGATGCAGTAATGGATAACATCTCCATAGGTTTAAGCAGAGAATATTTAGACAAGGCTGGTTCAATACTGCACCATAACGTTGACAAGTCTCTGCTTGTGGCTGGAGAAGCTGAACCAAGATTCGGCGGGGGCATAGTTAAACAACCAATGCTTTTTGTATTTGGTGATAGAGCAACATCAGAATTCAACGGTGTAAAAATCAACATTGGCGAAATAGCCATAAACGTTGCCAAAGAATGGTTTAGGAATAACATGCGCTTCATAGACCCGGAAAAACACGTGAAATACCAAGTTGAGCTGAAGCCAGGCTCAGCAGGCCTCATAGACATCTTCAAACGGAAAGGAAAAGTCTTAGGAGCCAATGACACCTCGGCGGCTGTTGGCTATGCACCCATGACCAGAACAGAAAAAATAGTCCTAAACACCGAACAGTTTCTGAACTCAAAAGAATTTAAGCAACAGTTTCCCGAATCCGGCGAAGACATAAAAGTCATGGGTTCTAGAATCAACAATAATCTAAACCTAACAATTTCAATGGCATTTGTAGATCGTTTCGTATGTAGCGAAGAAGACTATTTCAACAAGAAAGCAAAAATCCTCGAAGAAATTAATCGATTTGTTGCGGCTAGTACGGATTTTGAAAGCGTTGGCGTACAGCTAAACACTTTGGATGTGCGTGGAAGAGGTTTAGGGGGCATATACATGACCGTTTTGGGTACAAGCGCAGACAGCGGCGACTCTGGGCAGGTTGGAAGGGGAAACCGTGTAAATGGCTTAATATCACTGAATAGGCCTTTCTGTTCAGAGGCTGCAGCAGGCAAAAATCCGGTCAGCCATGTTGGCAAAATCTACAATGTCTTAACATACAAAATAGCCCAGCACGTTTATGAAGAGGTGCCGGAAGTTGAAGAAGTCTACATTTGGTTGCTAAGCAAAATAGGCAGTCCCATAGACAAGCCAGCAGTTGCAGCAGCCCAAGTAATAATGAAGGGCAACAACTCCTTAGAAAAGGTTAGACGCGAAATAAGCGAAGTAATGGACTATGAACTTGAAAGCATAGATAAATTCTGCATGGAACTAGCTCAAGGAAAAATCCAAACCTATTAATTTTTGGACTGGGTATACTTTAAATCAATAGGACTATTGCTTCGTTATTTCCGATTCCGTTTTTCAGCACAAATAAAAGAAGCGAATCGATTTTTAAGCCGCAGAAGTTAGAATGCGTTTAATTGGTTAGATCCCTTGTTTGTATAGGAAGTAGTTGTAGATTCTTTTTGGTTTAAACTTGTGTTTTTGATAAAGTCTGTGAGCAGAGGTGTTAAGTATTAGATAGTCTGCAATTATTCTCTTTACTCCCATATCAATGAAGACATTAAAAGCTGCGTTAAGCAAGAGTGAACCTATCCCTTTACCCTGATGAGCTGGTTTAACTGCTATTGTGAAGTCACCTAGAGAGCCGCAGCGTCTTTTTTCGGCAATTATGAAGCCAACATGTATGTTATGATATGTGGCTATGATAGTTTGACAGTTCGTCGCTGTTGCCCATGCCTTGTAAATTTCCGGCTTAAACTTTTCTTGAAATGCTTTTTCATGGATTTTTGACATGTAGAATTGATCGCCGTCTTCAAACAATCTGAAATTGTATCCAGCTGGATTCGAGAGCTTAACCTTTTTATTCAAGGTTCTTTCTGCTATCACAAGCCCATTTACCCATCTGGCTTTTAATCCCCTTGCAAGCATATGGGCAAACTGATTATCAGTTGCTGCCCGCAATACTATTGGAGATTCACAATTCACGGAATCAATCAGTTGCCTGAATTGAAAGATCCTTTGCATGTCTCTGTTACTCGGTTGACCAAGTTCATTAGACAAGCCATCGCATGGCCCCCAAACTTCTTCAAAAACGAAGGCTCCACTCATACGCAGGGCGTCTCTTTGTTTAAGTCTGCCCAAAGCAAACCCACAAAGTCTATTATTCTCTTGGTAAAGCCAACAGTGTGCTCCCTTTTCATTGAGGATGTTCGAGGGTAGGTTGCAATATTCCCAAAATATTTCGTAAATTCTGCCTTGGTTAAAACTTTCACAAAGGTCAATTATAGTGGGGAGGTCTTTGGTTGAGGTCCATGCTGCTGCTAGTCTCGTTTTCGTACTTCTTGACATTATTCATTCAGATCCCTCCACCGCACCCACGGATTTTCTTAATAAAATGCGTAATCCCTGTATAAAACTATTATCAGGAGGCTCTTAAGGTTAAATATTAGTTTTGTTGGTGTCCATGGATGCTGCGGACCCGCAAAGAACGCTTTGGAATATGTTTTGAAAGCAAAAGAAGGCGAAAGCATGGGTGTCTTGTAGGCAGAGTTTTTCGGCACTTATAGCTCAGCGAGTTAAAACGCTTAAATGGTTAAAAATTAAAATAATGAGAAAAGGCGGAATAAGTGATGACAGAGACAAGTGTAAAACTACCGATATCTGAATTCTATAAGGTTGTTGATTACGTCACAATTTTTAAAAGCGAAAAATGGTGGGAAGCAATAGTTGTCTTCGAATCCTTCGGAAAGCGATCCATTGGTTTGTATCTTTGGCAGAACAGAAATGGAGCATGGAAAAGGAAGCATAAGTTTAACATAAGGAATCTAGATGAATGGAATAAACTTAAAAACGCCATAGAACAACTAACACCCAAACTTGTTTCAAAATAGTCTTCTTGCAATATTTCATATTTTAAATTATAATTTAGAATAAAAATTCAAAATTGAATATTTTTATTAATTCACTAAAACAACAAAACAACAGAAAGGCGGACGCTATGACAGCAGAACAAGAAACACATGAAGGTATACAAACTGAGGAAGAAATTTATCAAGGAAACCGTAAGCCGGAACAAAGAATTGGACAAGAGGTAGATTACGTAGATTCCGAAGAAATAACAGAGCAAAAAATAGAACAGACAAAAAACAAGAGCTTAAGGATAAATATTCAAGGAGAAGATAGAAGCAATTTCGTTCATGGGCTTGCCGTCGGCCTTGGAATTGGGTGCATCGCAACTTTCGTCATAGTATGGATTTCATTGTTTTTCACTCCGAAGTTGCCAAATGCGGTGACATATGAGAATTTGCTTTCAATTTTCATTTACCCACTCATCTATTTGCTAACAGTAGGTCTTATCGCATTAACAGCCGGTATAGTCAGAGAATACTACGGCACAAAAAGCAAGTTTTAGTCATTGATTTTTTTAAAATCCCGCATATTTCTTGCGTATAATAGTTTAATAATCAACAGCCTTAAACTATAATTGTGGAAACTTATGCCCTACAAATTTAAGCAGCTTTTAGAAAAAATCGCAGGTGAAAAAGCCCCGGGTCCATCTCCATCGTTTTCTGTGTTCCACCTACTGCGTGCAATAGAGCTTATAGCGGAGAAGACAATGGGGCGTGCCAAATTGGCTGATGGTTTAAACGTGGGAGAAGGCACTGTGCGCACTATACTAGATCGGTTAAAAGACGCTGGTTTAGTTGCAATCTCTAGAGATGGATGTACCCTTACAAGTGAGGGCTTAAAGCTCTGGAGAGAATATAAATCAATTTTTAAGAAGAAAATTGAAATTGGAAAAAACGAGTTAACACTCGCAGACTACAATTTTGCAATCTTAATCAAAAATCGTGGGCATAAGGTTAAATCAGGTGTAGAGCAACGTGATGCGGCAGTAATGGCTGGTGCAAAAGGTGCTACAACAATAATGTTCAAAGAAGGACGCTTAAAAATTCCCTCGGTGGGTGACGATGTGGCTAAGGATTTTCCAGACGCGGCAAACCAGATAGTTAGGCTTCTGGAGCCAGAGGAAAACGATGTTATAATTATTGGAAGTGCTGACAGTTTGGGAAAAGCCGAATACGGCACTTTAGCAGCAGCATGGACATTTCTGAATGATTGCTAAGGAATATAGGCACGTATCTTTCATTAGTATGTGTATTTTTCTCCTTCGGCTAGGATACGTTCTAGGGATGTGTTAAAGTTTAGTATTCCTTCGTTTGTTTTGGCTGAAATTGGAGTTAATAAAAATTTTAAACCAAGCTGGTGGATTGCTCGCATCACGTTTCTGCTCAGTAGTCGTTTTGTTCCTTCAAGGTTTTGTTCAATTGAGGTTTCTAAAGCCTTTGGGTTGGCTGACCAATCCACAATTTTGTCAACTTCTTCTTTCGGGAGCAAATCGCTTTTGGAGAGCAGATGAACTTGGGGTAGGAAGAAACGGTTGTAGACTGCTGTTGAAAGGAAAACATTTGAAACATAGTTAAGCGGGTTGACTGAGAAAACAGCATCAAACAAATATACTATGGCTTTTTGTTCTTTTGTAAGCTCAGCAGCAATGTAGGGACCGCTTGCTCTAAAGGCGAATAACTCCATCTGTCCAGAAGTGTCAACCAAAACTATGTCTGACTTTAATTCTTCAATTTCCTTTGAAATTTGTTCAATTTCGTCTGCAATCAAATCAGCAGCCATTATTAATGCGCCATTTGGACCTAAACTGTATTTTTCCATCAAATCTTCGACGTTTACGTAATCACGAACATCTGCATCAGGCAAATATGGAAGCGTTAACACTCCTGGGTCGAGATTCACAACTGCGACGTTTTGTTTGGATATTTTCAACCATTTGCTAAAGGCTGCTGTGAGCATTGATTTTCCAGATCCGGCGGTTCCTATAATGAAAACTATTAGCATCTTCTTTTCATCCCTATATTTCAACTGTGAAACGTGTTAAATATCACCACATAATCGGCAAGTAAAAACTTTCTATTTATTCGTTATATTAGCCTTGTCTTTGGACGCTTTTTGTTGGTCTCTGCGAAGTTTATAGCCCCCTATATGTAGGTTGAACTTCTCATATGCTAGGGTAAGAGAATGGTTTTTCATGGATGCTCTTGTGTGCATGGGCATTCTTTAGCTGGTCTCTTTGTTTTGAGCTTTAACAGGAGCGGAAAGCGTTTTCAAGAAGGATTTCTGGTGGTTGCGGTTCTTGAATAGTCGGTTGAGCTTGTCTTGCCATGATAAACACGATTATACCAATGCAGACTAAAATCGCAGTGATTGCCAATAATAACACGAAGAATGTGGATAAGATTGTTACAGTTTGAGTTGCGCTGTCTGCTCCAGCGTAATCATTATTTCCAGACCAACTTGAGCGAATATAGCATATGCCAGCATCTTCTATGTTCCAAACGTACGTGAAATATCCACTCTGGCTCGTCGTGATTGTGTCTAAAACTATCCAAGGTGAATTGTTGATTTTGACGTAAATTGTAACGGTTCTGTTTTGCAATGGTGGTGAAAGTTGTCCAGAAAGTGTGGCGGTGCCTCCTTGGATAAGGTATGTAGGTGAAATAATCAGCGATATTGTTGAAGATGCTAAGGTTTTGTAGCTTGCGGAAACCTGTCCATAGGTCGTTTGTTCACAGTTCTCAAGAGTAATTACTTCTGCTGAGGCATTTTTTAGATCCTCTGGGCATTCACCAACTCTCCATCCATTTTGCCAATCTCCTCCAGTGACTTCAGCCACGTAATAACGGATATTGTTGTATGTCACGTAGTAGGCTTGTCCTCTTGCATCATGAGGCACATTTGAAAGGCTAACGCCGATGTTCATGTGTGCTTGGCTTTCATAGTACAGAAGTACAACGTCAAGCCCGTGAACCTTCACGATTGAAGCTGCAACATAGGAGAAAAGATCGCAGTCTCCCTTATTTTCCACAATTGTTTCTACAGGATACTTTACTGGGGTCTCATTATAAGGTATTTGATGCACAATCATAAGCACCCTATTTACGAAATCTTCATCGTCTGTGTAGATTTCTGAGAGGCAGTCAGCAATAGGCTTTAAAGCATAGGGCGTAACAAACTTGGCGAAATCGCTGTTTGAATTTAGACTATGACTCTTTCCAGCATAGTAATCATAAAGCGATTGCTGAACTGTAACATTTAGCCTATAATACGTTGAACCGTCTGGTTTATCTAAAAGCTGATAGGATTGGCTGTAGTTTTCTGAAAAACCTTGCGGGAGTAGATGAGAAATTGTAAGTAGAACAATTAGCAGCAGAAAGGTCTTCGGTTTTTTCATAGAAAGTTTTGTTGTAAGTCTAATTTAAGGCATTTATGAACTGCTAATCAATAGTTTCTCTTTTGAAACTTAATTTTTCCATTGTTCTTCTGGACAAGTTCTGATAACTGAATTATTGCTTTTTCTAGGCGCTTTTTGGCTGTTTTTGAGTCCTTTGCGTTTGTTGAAAAGTGGATTTCTAGGTGTGGTTTTTTCTCTTCACCTTTTGGATGAGATTTTATGTAAACGTATGGGTTGTCATGCATTGTTTGGTCAATTAAAGGAGCCAAAGTTGACTCCATGATGCTATCTGCGTATATGCTTGTTTCAAAAAATGCAACTTTTCCAGCCTCCTTCTTAAGCAACGGTGCAACAGATTCATCAAAAATAGCTTCCATCTCCGATGGAACACCGGGCAACGCAATCAAAAATGTTCCTTCAATGTTCATCATTACGCCTGGTGCCGTGCCGATAGGGTTTGGCAATGGTTCTGCGCTTTCAGGAAGCTTTGCCATTTTAACCCTAGCTGGCGTTAACTTAACCTTTTCAATTCTTCCTGCCTTGGCATAGGCTTCATATTTTTCCCTAACCATTTTCAAAGCTTTTTCGTTGACTTCCCATCTGAGGTTTAATGCTTTGGCTATGCCCTCTAACGTTTTATCGTCAAAGGTTGGGCCTAGCCCACCTGTTGTTATTATAAACCGAGGTTTCCGTTTTAGGGCTTCGAGTATAACATTTGCAATTTCATCAACATTATCACCCACAACTGTTATTCGCTTAACCATTATTCCTAAAGAGGTGGCACGTCTAGCCAGCCAATTGGCGTTTGTGTTCAATGTTTTGCCTATTAGCAGTTCGTTACCAGCGCAGACTATTTCCATTTGCCGATTCAATTTTATACGTTTCCACCTTAAGCGTTAAAAAGTAAAACAGTTTGCCCTTTTTATGCTGTTTGCTAATTTACCGTCTAAAAAGCTTGGGCATGATTCTATTTTTTCTTGCTAAGCCACCATTTCAGGTATTCTTTTTTTCGCTTTTCTTGCTCTTCTTCCTTAGTTTCAAATGAAGGTCTCAGCTTCTCTCTTAGCTCCATCAGTTCTTGTTGCGTTACAGACAGCCCGCAACTTTTGCACACGTGGTGTTTGGTAGCTATCATGTATTGCATTTCGCCACCGCATTCTGGGCAATATGGCATTTTTAATCACTCTTTTCTGTCTCTAGAAGTGCATATGCTTTGAGAAATAGGTTTCGCTTATCCACTCGTTTTACCGACATAATTATTGTTGTTTTTGTTTGTAGAAGAATGCATAGTTAACCCTCAAGGCTCTGTTCAACAGAGCATACACTATTGCTGAGATGTTTCCGCCAGACTATTCACTTTCTTTACAGCTTCCAAGGCAACTTCAATCATCTTCTCATCTGGTTTTCTTGTTGTTAAGTATTGAAGCCCCAAGCCCGGTGCTACTAAGACTTTTATAATTTTTGACTTCTTGTATCTATCGCTAAGCTTCAAAGCTTCGTAGGAAACGGCGCCAATTACGGGAATAAGAAGAATCCTATAGGCTAGTCTCATTGAGAACCCTAAATCTGGCATGATTGAAAAGAACAGGATACTAATTAAAGCAACGATGAGGATGAAAGACGTTCCACATCTTGGATGAAATCGAGAAAATTCTTTGGCATTCGAAACATTTAGCTCAACTCCAGCTTCATAGGCATTTATAGCCGTGTGTTCTGCACCATGATATTGGAATACTCTTTTGAATTCTCCAACCGAAGCTATGGATGCTAGATACAGCACTAGAATCGCTAGGCGAATTACACCTTCTGCAACATTAAAAACTACTCCTTCAAAATTTAAGAAGGTAGTCAAGAAAAAGGGCAAAAGACTAAACAAAAATATTGCTAAGGCTAGAGCCACAACAACTGCTAGCACTATTTCTTTGGGGTTAATTTTTTCCTCTTCTTCCAAGCTTGCATTTGCAGAAAAATAGAGACCTTTAATGCCTATATACAGAGTTTCGAACAGTGCCACGATGCCTCTCAGAAAAGGTAGTCTTAAGACCTTGTGCCTTTCAGATACTGATTTTATTTCCTCTACGTCTGTCAGTATTTCGCCATTCGGCTGTCTAACGCAAGTCACCATATGCTTTTTAGAACGAATCATAACGCCTTCTATAACCGCTTGCCCACCAAACGCCAGCGAAGGCTCTTCCTTTCCTTTGACAGTCAATTTCATATTTCATAAGGAGAATGCCAATCTAATATTCTTTTGCTGCTTTCATTTTCCTCTGAAACCAGTGAATTGACTGCATTTAGGTTATGAAGTTTGCTAAATTCGATTCTCTAGCCAACTGAACGGCTCTTTCCATCTCATCTTTTGTCAGTCTTCTACGTAGTTCTGGAATTTCATATGCTCGCCATTCCGGTCTATATTGAAACATGACGTTAACCCTTGTTTCTGTGCCTAGATTTTCAGCTATCCATTTTATGATTGGTTCTGTGCAGCATTCTAGATGATTCGGCAAAACTAGTAGGCGTATTATGATTTCGCCGTATTTTTTTGCTTCTAAATGATTATACACGCATACTTTCCAGTAGTTTGGCGCATCAGAAATTTTTTCTGCACATTCACTTGGGCCATACTTAAAGTCTAATAGGTAAACATCGGCGAATCCTGCTAAGAGTTGGGCTGTTTCTGGGCTGTAGTAAGTGTTTGAGTTCCAAACAATTGGAATATTTACGTTTACATGTTTGAAGGTTTTAAGCCATTGTTGCAGCCACGGCGTTGGTTCTCCGCCCACGAGATTTGCATTTCTGCATCCGTTCATGCGTAAGTGCTCAACTTCTTTGGCTAATTCTTCTGGTTTGTAGACTTCTCCGTTTTCCATCCATTGAGAAATTGTCCAGTTCTGACAGTGATGGCAACGCATTGTGCAGCCCATAGTGAAAACTGTTCCAGAAGGCACCAGTTCAGGTTCCTCACCAACATGTTCAAAAATGCTTGAAACCGTTATTTCTGAACCGCATCTGCAATAGCCAAACTTACCTTCTAATCTGTTAACCCCACATCTGCGAGTGCAGAAATGACAACTGTGAAGAATTCTGTTTGCGATTTCGATTTTCAAATCAAGATAAGATGTTTCTGGTTTTTGCATTTCCTTCAAATTTCTTTGCTTTGCATCAATTTCTCCTTCAATTGTGTAAAATTCTCGAGTAAGCCTTGTGTGTTTTTGCCAAAGCTCTTCCAAAGAATCGCTTTCGCTGAAATCCGCCGGAACTTTTTTGGCTATCATAAATTTCGCCGACTTTCCATCCTGCATAACAGCAAAATATCTACCCAAACTTGCCTGAGCCTTTTTATCTTTCAGTACAGCCATAGCGTCAGATCGTAGAAGCTTCCACATGTCTATTTCAATAATAAATAGCGCAAACACCAATTTATGTAATAAGATTTTTAGCTATTCTGTATAGGATTTAAAGTGCGTAGAACCATATAGTGTCCTGCATGCGGTCAAGAGCTTTTGGGCCAGCCATACTTGAGAATTGACTCGAGGAGAGAAAACAAAAAAGAACCCTATTACACATTAAAATAAACACCCTATCCTCCCAGTACATCAAATCCAAAACATATTTGGCTCCAAATAGACGGGCCTAAACCCATTGCACGCACACACAGTCAAAACTAAAACAGACCATATGGATAAGCATATCCACTTGCATGCAATTTACCCTTAATAGGAATCGCATATCCACATACTGGACAACGCATGTCCTTCGTTAAATTCCACCTCGTAATCTCAAAGCTAAAACGCTTAACCAGCAACTCATTGCAGTTTGGACAATAAGTGTTTTCGCAAGTATGCCCTGGCACATTTCCAATATAGACATAGTTTAATCCCTCACCTTTTGCGGTGGTATAGACTTTTTCCAGTGTTTCGATTGGAGTCGACGAAATTGTTGTCATTTTATAGTCTGGATGAAAGCGCAGTAAGTGAAAAGGTGTTTCTTTGCTCAACGTATCTCTTATCCAAGCTGCAAGCTCTTTTATCCTTTCAATTGAGTCCCCGATTTTTGGTACAACCAAGTTTGTGATTTCTATGTGAATGTCATTTCTCTTCATTTCCTTTAAGGACTTGTAGATTGGTTCGGCTGATGGAACCGATGAAAAGGTTTTGTAAAATTCCGGTTCTCCGCCGCCTTTGAAGTCCACGGTTGCTGCGTCCAGATATGGTGCTATAGTTTTTACGGCTTCTGGTGTCATGTACCCGTTCGTCACAAAGGTGTTGAAAAATCCTACTTGACGGGCGATCTTGGCTGTATCATAAGCATATTCAAAAAATATTGTTGGTTCCGTATATGTGTAGCTTATCCCTTGACAACCATTATCTCTTACGGCTTTAACAACCTCTTCAGGAGAGAAATGCTTGCCAGTTATTTCTCCCTCTTGGCTTATCATCCAGTTGTCACAGAATTGACAGCGGAAATTACAACCGGCTGTGGCAATAGACATAACCGAAGATCCTGGATTAAAATGTGAAAGCGGCTTCTTCTCTATAGGATCTACACATGCTGATATTGCCTTGGCGTAAACAAGCGAAAAAAGTGTTCCGCCATCATTTTTTCTTACTAAACAGAAGCCTGTTCCGCCGTCACTTATGAGGCATCTTCTCCCACATAAGTTGCATTTAACCTTCTTATTCTCTAATTTTTCATAAAGCATTGCTTCATGCAATGATGATGACATTTGATTCCCCTATTCAAATTTCTAAGTTTAAATCTTCCATGTAAATCTTTGCTTATGAGGTTATTTATTCATTTGTTGCGGAGTCAGTTTTTCCTTGATTTCAAAAACAAACGGTGGAGCAGACGTCTTCACATCCAATTCTATGCCCAGCAAGCCTTCCAAAAAGCCAGCCCAAATTTCAGTTTCACTGATAAACGGTATTTTTATAAGGATATACTTGTCTCTTAGGTAGAGGTCGCCGAATCCTTGTACCCTTAAGCGTTTAAAAACATCCTGCCATTTTTCACGGTTTGCCGTCTGAATTCCAAGGGTTGCCTCCATAGAAACTTTTGCGGCTTCACCCATTTTTCTTCCTATTTCGCGCCATTTTTCCTCAGGAGTGTACTGGATGAGGATGTTAATGAACTCCAAGTTTATGAAGGCTATGCGGCTTATGCCACAATAATACTCGCCGGGAAAACGCCAATCATAAATCATCATGCTTCTGTAAACGTCAAGCATTTTGGATATGAGGGGTTTTATGCCCGGCTCTTTTCCTTCCCGAATCAAGGAGTCAATGAATTCTCTATCCTCTTTCTCCAGAATAATAGTTGTCCTTTTTGCTGATTCTTCATTTTTCTTGATCATTTCTTCAAGTTTTTTCTCTTTATCTTCTTGCATAGTTGTTATATCCTTCAGCATATTTTATATGCTTTTCTAACCTGTCATTCACAACCGAACAATTTTTAACAGAGTTATTAGACTTCTTTTAATTGCCGATGAAGAACTTGCTTGTCTGAAAAGATGATGCACCCTGGGGTATCTGAGGCATAACTCGCTTTTGATTTAAGAAATAATTTTGCGCTTAATCAGATACCATATAAGCACTAAGCCAACTATGAAAAGGGCAAATCCAGAGGCCATCGAAACGGCATAGTTCATTTTAAGAACATTTAAGAGTGCATAAACTATGTAAGTTGGTCCAGCAAAGGTTAGGAAAACCGCCAATATTACTATGAATGTTTTCCAGAATTTTGAACTCAAATCCAACCTGATAGAAATTCTACTTTTGCTCTTTTGCTTTTTCTCAGTCATGTGTCTCACGCTCCAATGATGATTCAAATTTGATGTTTTCTCTTATAACCCTTCCTTCACCTCATTACCCAGAGCTTTCATTAGAAACTTGAAAACGGAAAAGCCTGCTCCACGGTCAGCCCTAAAGCCCGTTGTCGCACCCAGTAGGCACACACCTTCCAAGTTGCGTTCTTTTGCAAGCCCTAGCATTAAGCCGGTAGCCCCTACAACTCTTCCTTTGCTGTATATTACTGCACCTTTTTCCATAAACTCGAGGGCGAGTCTAGGTGAAGTGGCAGCCACGTATACTTGCGCCTTTTCTTCTGTTATTGGCACTCCACCAATTGTTACGATGAAGCTGCACCCCTGTTTTTTAACGAAATCCAGTATTTCACCGCAGAGCATATAATGTGCAACAACATCTTCAAAAGAAGGCTGCGTGTCACCCGTCATTATAATAAAATCGTTTTTCTCCATAGGCGCGGCGTAAAACTCGTATCTTGGCAAGCGGCAAATCCCCTTTGAATTAACTGAAACGTAATCCGGAAAAGAAGGCGAATACAATTCCGCAAAGGGTTTTGCCCCGCAAAACTTTATCAAAAGGTGAGCCGCTATCTTCCCAATATTCCCAAAACCCGGAAGCCCTTGCACAAAAATCGGCTTCTCAAGAACAGGATTGAATATCTGAAGGAAATAAGGTTTATCCATTCTGCTTGCACCAAGCACGATAATATGCGTGTGATACTAAAATGTTTTTACAGCAGTATACATTAATAAACGATGAGGCCATATTTCCTAAAAAGATTTAAGAAAGCATGGATTCAGCAATAGAAGTAGCGGGGTGGGGTAGCCAGGATTAACCCGCTGGGCTCATAAGAGCAAAATGCTTATGAGAGACCCAGAGATCGGTTGTTCAAATCAACCCCCCGCTACCACAACTTTTGTTGACTAGAGGAGATATAAGCGATGAAGAGCTTTCGGTTTCAACATTGAAAAATTAAGGTGAGGAGATTTTACTCTTAGATTTTATTATCAAAGTAAAATCTGCTGAATTGCTCATCTTCTCGACAAACTATGTTTCCGTTAATGGTTAGGTTTTCAGCTTCAAACAATGATTACCATAACTTTGCTTCTGCCATTTTTTGTCAAAGTTTTTCCCTAACTTCCTTAATTAATTTAATCCTTTCAGGATTGGGCATTTCTAGCAGATCCAGTTTTTTAAGCTTCTTTTTATTTTTTATACCCATTTATTTCCCTCTGGAGATACTTGTCGCATGTCTTAATAAATCAATTCAAGTTTAAACATATATCAAAAAATGATACAAAAAACCTGAAACTAAAATCTCAAAGCAAAACCTAGGCCGCTTTTTCTCCGCAGTTTCCCGTAACGCAAGTTTTAACATTTTGAAACAGTTAAGCTCTTCCTTTCTCCTCTTTACCGAAGTATGTTGTCCATTTAAGTTTACGGGCATCTCTTCCAAATTTTAGAGAACTTTTTCTGCATTTGCTTGAACAAAACCACAAAATCGATCCGTCATTTTTGACGTACATCATGCCCGTGCCTATTGGAAATTCGTTGCCGCAAAACGAGCATTTCCTAGGTTTAGGCAAAGGTAATTCCTCTGAATAATTGTGATTTTGAGTTATCTGGTGATTTTCTTTGCTTCTCTTTCAGTCTCTCTTAGCATTAAAACATCCTGAACCCGTACTGGCCCTTTGACATTGCGTGTTATAATGCGTCCCTTATCCTTTCCTTCTAAGATGCGCACTCTGACCTGTGAGATTTCGCCAGTTACGCCTGTGCGTCCAATGACTTGAATTACTTCTGCTGGAGTAAGTTCTTCTGCTGTGGTTTCTTTCTCTTCCCTGCTCATCACGTTGCTCCTCTTTTCATCTGGTCAATTCTTGCAACTATTTCTTTAACTAATCCTGTGGCTTCTCCTTCTTTAACTATGCATACTGAAGCGGCTGGGACGTCGATGCCTACTGCGTTGCCTATTTTTTCTTTGCTTGGGACGAATATGTATGGGATTTTTCTTTCTTCGCATAGTAGTGGCAGATGGGCTACGACTTCTGGGGGGTCGACGTCTTCGGCTATGACTACGAGTTTTGCTTGGGCTCTTTCTATGGCTTTTGTTGTTTCGTTTGTGCCTTTTCTGACTGTGCCTGTTTTTGAGGATATTTGTAGGGCTTCATAGGCGGCGTCTGCGATTTCTTTTGAGACTTCGAATTTTACGTAGAATGGTTTGGACATGTGCCTTCACCCTTGAAATGTACAGTGTTATCGACATTTCTTGTTTATGAAGGTTTCGACTGTGGCGAATGTGGGTTTGAGTGTTTTTTGGGTTGTTGGGTGTTTGTGTGCGTGCAACGGTTTCTAGGCCCTCTATTTGGATCCAAATATGTTTGTTGTGCTTGCTCTGTGAGGGTTCTAGACCCCTCTTATATATAGGTTGAACCTTTAGTCTGTCCAATTGTGCTTAGCTGTTTTGGTTTTTGTGGTGTTTGCCTTTTGGCACCTCCTATAGTTAGGAGGGCTAGTTCTGAGGAATTTAAGGTGGGTGTCAGAAGTATGATTAGTGGCTGAAGTTGTAGGTTTTCGTTAAGATTGCTGAGGGCGGAGAGGCGAGGTTCTCAAGGCACCTACCCCCTCCCTTATATATAGATTGAACCGAGACTTGAATGCTCGACCCTGTCAGAACATTTTCGTGAACCTTTTGCGTGTCATCCCAAAATTCATTTTGAAGACCAGAACCGACATCACTTTTTATATTTCGGTTATGAATAGGCTATAGTTTAGGGAATTGTTTGACAGATGGAGAAGGCGAGAATCTGAGGATAAAGACTGAAGAAGCTTACATGACTAGTATTCAGATTGAAAAGGATTATATACAGAATCTTATAAGAATCTACTGAGAGTGATGGGTAACAATGCCAAAGAAGGTTCAAGTAACTTTTTCCGATGGACAATGGAAACTTGTGGAAAAGTTAAGAGGGACAATAGGCGATACTGATTCTGAGGTCATAAGGAACATCGTTATATCGTATCTCTCTGAGAAATCTTACATCAAAGAAGAAGCAACTAACAAAGCAAGAATTTGAATGAGGGAGAAGGCATGACTCGGTTAGAGAAAGTGGTGGGAGAAGAGAGGAAAATCCTGTTTCGCAATGAGGTTAGTCTGCCGTCTACAAGATATGCGACCTTTAGCCTGTACAGATATCCAGCGAAGTTTATTCCGCATGTGATATCTTACGTGTTACGGGAATACGGTCGCCCAAATATGAAGGTTTTTGACCCTTTTGCTGGCTATGGAACGGTCGGCATTGTATCGAAACTCTATGGTTACGATTATGAACTATGGGACTTGAATCCTCTGCTAGAGACTTTTCATACCGTTGCTACATTAGAACCCGAAGAAGTAGACGTAACGGAACTATTAAGCCGAATGAATGCTTCTGATACGGAATTTGTCCCGAAATGGTCGAAACTCAATTATTGGTTTCCGAAAGAGTTTCTACCTCTTCTCTATAAAGCATGGGGCTTCTACCATTCGCTGGAAGATGAATACGTTAAGCTGTTGCTAACTATACCTCTGCTCAAGGTCACACGTTACTTCTCACAAGACGATATGCAAAGGCAAAAGCTTTCTATATCGCCAATATCGGAAAAGCGAATGGTGGTTCTACTAACATCAGATTGGAAGGCTAAATTCTATAAAATGCTGGAACATGAACTGCTGAAAGTCGTAGAAGGAATAGCAGATTATTGGACACTTTCTCCTAAACAAACTAAAGCAATAGTGAAAGGTGGTATAGACGTATTGACTACAGACTTGGAAGAAGAAAAGGAAATCCTAATCACTTCGCCGCCCTATTTACAGTCACAAGAATATATTCGTCAAGCTAAAATGGACTTGTTTTGGTTGGATTATTCAGAGGACAAAATTAGAGAACTGGGCAAATTGGAGATTCCTTATCGAGATGTCGAACCGCAACCTATACACTCTGAGATTTTCTCTTCGTTGAGGAGTGAAATAGAGGAAGACCACATGCGTAAGGTTTTTGATAGATATTTTTGGGGAGTGCTTGGGGCGCTGACACGTTTACAGAAGAAGGTAAATTCCTACCTATTTCTCTTCGTAGGTCGGACAAGCATGAGAGGGCGTGCAATTCCAATAGACCGAATTTTTGCGGAACACTTTTCAGAGTTGGGATGGACTCATGAGGCTACACTAGTAGATACAATAGTATCTCGCAGAATGTTTTCTTATCGCGTTAATCCTGCAACAAAGGTCAAAGACAATAGAACAGCAGTAGAGAATCTAGTCGTTCTTAGAAGAGAAAGGAATAGTTGAATTCCTCGTGTTGGAAAAATTTTAAGAACACAACGTGCAATACTTGCTAGTATGCTGCCTAAAGAGAGGAAACCAACAGACCTCAATATTACTGGGAAAGAAAATTCTGCCTTTGCCGCTAATCTTGGAGATGCACATGAATTCATCGTTACGGGAATACTCATTAGATTAGGATTTGATGTTGGTGTTATGCAAGTTAAAGGAGTCGCTTACGATTTGTGGCTTCTTGCATATGAGAAACCTAATGGAGAAAAGACTTCTCTTCGGGTCCAGATAAAGACAATTTCAGAAGGCGGAAGTATCAGGTTTATTGGTGGGTCGAGAGGTGGTATTGACAGAATATACAAACCGAAAGTCAAAGAGTATAAATACACAATAGCACACAGCGACCTAATAATTGGCATAGATAAGAATACGCTTGACCTATATCTCGTTCCAACACGATTCATCGAAAAATGGGGAAGCTCTCGTTCTGTTGGCAAGATGCAACCTCTTAAGAACAATTGGGACGTTCTGCTCAATTGGAATGACGAATTTCTGAAAAAATTGGAATCAAGCCTACCCGCATAAGCAAATGCTAACCGTAAAGGTTTCTTCCATCAGTCTTTAAATAATTTGTTAAACTTCTCTGTTTGTTGGAGAACAAGGATTTCTGATATAGAATAGCAAACTTCGGGAGACATCTCCAGCCTTATGGACTTATATAGAAGGTTTCGACTAAAATCCCAAAAAAGACGCTTCATTCGCAAATTTATGTAGAAAGGTTTAAATAACCTGCATCGTTGAACCATTCCGTTTTTAAGAAGGGGAATTTAAAATTTTGCAGAGACTAGGTCGAGTCCTCCACATAAGCCCAAGCAAAAATATCATAATAAAAATTGAAAACATCCCGAAAATTGGTCAAACGGTTGTTGACGAGAATTTAAGGACTGTTGGAAAGATTTTTGATCTATTTGGACCTGTCACCTCGCCGTACGTAGCCATAAGACCTACAATCCTAAAACTTGAGGAATTGACGAATAAAACGCTATACATCTCCCCTCAAAAAGGAGAAAGGAGAAAAAAATAAATGAGCGATGAGGAAGAGGGACAGGACTCCGACCCAATGTTAACGGCAGCACGACATATTGAACCCATAAAGGTCCACTCCTGCCCAGAATGCGGCAGCACAAGACTTATGCGCGATTATGAATGCGCCGAAATAGTCTGCATGGACTGCGGATTTGTAGTAG
>Ga0315312_1000124_pt1 | contig 126162 bp, 103 predicted proteins | sample TDP7_MG_FD_203629 | JGI IMG/M metagenome (GOLD analysis project Ga0315312, IMG submission 203629) | Freshwater sediment microbial communities from Lake Towuti, South Sulawesi, Indonesia - TDP7 | ecosystem: Environmental > Aquatic > Freshwater > Lake > Sediment | place: Indonesia: South...
ATCAAGTTCCTTCACCATGGGTGTAGCCTCCCTTCTTAAGCCTTAAACTTCTCGTTTCGTTTTTGAGGGGAGAATACACCCTTCTCTTTCTCTTACGCAAAATTTACACACTTTTAAGTACACTACCAGATAATGTCCCGTGAGCATCAAGTAAGCCAAGTAGCCAGCGGCACCGAGAACGACCAATCCCTTGAGATGATTTACGAACATGTAGAGGGAGCTACCCTCGTAAGACCAGAACACCTTAGCGAAAATGTAGCCCAGAATGAGGCCGGACAGAATAGCGAAGAACTCGAGATACGGGAGTTGCTTGAGCCTGCCTTTGGAGAGAAGAACAATGCCGGTTATGAAGAACCCCAAAATCAAGAAAATCCTTATGAAGCCGTGGGGCAAGAAGAGGGGTTCCTCCTTCCTGGCTGAAGCATCGAAGATGCGGCTCTCCGCAGCCTTGACCTTCATGCGAAAGCCGAAGTAGTAGCCTATGATTGCCAGCAGGAGGCTGAGAAGATAGCTTGGAACCTCTTTTCCAACAAAGAACAGTATCCAGCAGGTCAGTGCGATGGCGATTGTGACTATGGCCCTGACGCTTCCCTTGGGCAAGAATAGCGGTTCTGGTATCTCTTTCCTATCTACTTCAATGAAGCCTGCCTTGCCGGTGTCTTTGTCTAACATCACCTTGTAACGTCTGCTACAGGAGAAGCAATCGAGCTCCTGCCTGTCCTCGATTTCGTGCCGGACGACAGCTCCACAATTTGGACATTGATACGTTATCTTCTCAAACATATTTCCTCCGAGTTCGAAAGCCTGATGCGCGGTGCTAAACGAGATTACAGCCCGGTCCAACAAAGCACCACCGAACGGAGCGCTTTGTTTTTGGGACTCCTCATGTCGCCGCGTAAGAATGCGACCCCGCCATGAGGTTGCTATTTTCTCGCTGGAGGCCGTGCGAAGCCGACAGCGCCGCGAGTTACTCGCTTGAGGAACAGCGGCGTGGCCGGTTCACGAGGTTTTGTTTCGTCTTTCGAGACGAACTGTCCTGCGTTTCCTGTCCCTGCATTCGCGACACACGATCACTGGGTCGAGTGAATGCCTCGAAGAATCCTATCCCTGCCCGGACAGCCTCGTCAAGGAAATCTCGCGCCAGGGGTTCAAGCCAGGAGAGCGGTCTTTTGTCTGAGTCAATCCCGCCTTTTCTGCGGCGGAGCTCTGAGACCTTCTTGTTTGGCCGCGCGCAACGCCAACCCCGCCGAAGGCGGGGCGCCTTGATGCTCCCCGCCTTCGGCGGGGTCACAGGGTACTACCAGAACAGGTGCGGGTTGCCGAGCTTAATGCGGAAAAGGCCAGCTTCCCGGCAGATTTCGGCGAAGCGCTGTGCATCTTTCCACGATGTCCGCGGGAGGTCGCTCATATAGAAATGGGGGTAGAAACCGAGGAGAGTGTAGGGAATGGCGGGGTTAAGCTCCGCGATGAAGCGCGCCAGGTGAGAGATTTCGATTTCGTCAATGTAGCCGGGCACGAGCAAGGTGCTGGCGATAAGAAATGGCGGGTCTGGCCTTTTGAGCGAAAGTTCGCCGAGACGGCGAAAATTGCTTAAGGTCGTCGCATTGCTCGCGCCGGTCAGGGCGAGATGGACATTTTCGCTCCACGCTTTCAGGTCGAACTTGACGCAGCCGCCGGATTCAAAGCTCAGCTCCGCAGCCTCGTCGAGGAAACGACGGTGCATGCTGCCATTGGTCTCCCAGCATATTCTCAGGATTTCGCCGTTTCGCTTTTGCCGCGCGAGCCGGGAGGCTCTGATGGCGTGCTGGACCTGGGGCGTCGGGTCGCCTCCGAAAAAGCAGATGCAGGAGGTAGTCTCGTCAACGGCGTCCACCAGCTCTTCTGCTGAACGTGGAGACCGGCGGTTTTCGGGTCGGCGGAAATGCCAGTTCTGGCAGAAGAGGCAATCGAATGAGCAGGCGCAATAGAAAACCGCGAGGTTCTTATAGCCGCGCTCGGCTCCTTTGCAGTACGAATACTTCGGGTAGCCGCAGTCGCTCCCTCCCGGGCAGACCCAATCCCCGACGCAGTTTGTTGGAAGGGAATCGTGATACCATTCCACGAATCCGAGCGCAGGATCACCGGAAACCTCGGTGAGCTTCCCGCGCGAGTTCATCCTGACGCCGCAGTAGCCGAGTTCCCCTTCGCTGATGGAGCAGGCGTTCGCACAGACTGAGCACCTGACTCCGCCTTCCGCACGTGGGACCGCCGCCGGGAGACGAAACTGCCGATGGTTCTCAGCATGGGCAGACATCGCATCATCGAGGGCATCCGTTCCGCCTTTTCGGAGGCAGTCAACGCAGACTCCAATAGACCTCGAGATGCCCCCGGATTCTTTTTTACATACTTTGCATCTCATGGCTTTCGTTCGGCCAGGGCCCACACGGTGCCAGCGGAGCGGGCGACGTTATCCCGGTGACGGGTTCAGGCGACGGAGAGGATTCGGCCTCGAGACCGACTGCTGAGCTGCCGTCGCAAAGTCAAAGCATTCTGCACTGCGTAGCCGGCGTAGTCGTTGTTGAAATATACATAGCCATCGCAGCCGTCTTTCGCCAACTTCACAATATCATTCGCCCAACTCCGCAGCTCCATGTCGCTATAGCAGGATGCGTACCACCCTCCGGCTCCGTGCATTCTGATGTATGCGAAGGGAGCGGTCGCCTTAACGTGAGCCTTCAGGTCAGGAGAGCTGACGATGCAATAAGCTATCCCTTCGGAGCGGAGAAGGTCGAAGGTCTCGTCATCTGACCACGACTCATCGCGAAACTCCACCGCATGCTTCATCTCCCCCGGGAGAAGCTTCAGGTAAGAGGAAAGCAGAGGGATGTCTTTCCCCATTGATGGCGGAAGCTGATGAAGAATGACACCGAGTTTTTCTTGGAGGCGTCGTGCTTTATCGAGGAACTGTTGGAGGAGGAAGTTTATGCCCCGCAGCTTCTTGTGATGTGTGACGAGGCGATTCATCTTTAGCGCGAAGATAAAACCTTCCGGTGAGTTGTCGCGCCAGGCATCCATGGTCTTTTCCTTCGGCATATGGTAGAAAGTGGAATTGATTTCCACGGTCGAGAAGGTTTGCGCATAAAAGGAGAACCAGTCTTTACTCTTCATCTCTTCCGGATAGAAGGCGCCCCGCCAGTGTTCATAACTCCAGCCGGATGTTCCAATCGCCCATCTCATCGCAGCGCTCCGGAGCAAAGCCTCTCCCTACCGACCGAGCGACGCCCAGCGCGACCCGCCGCGGCATGTTGCCGCCCTGACGAAGGGAACGACGCTCGTTTCAGCTCGACCTGTCAATGGTCAGGGCTTCCGCATCATCTCGATGAATGCCTCCACCCGGACAGAAAGCTGTTGTCGGTCCTCCAGTGAATAATCCGTCTCGATTTGCAGAACAGGGAGGTTCAGCTCCCGGAATTTCTTCGTGATGACTTCCGCTTCCGCCTGGTAAAGGAAGCAGCCCTTGATGTTGTGATATATGACTCCATGAACGCGGTATCTTCGGGCAAGTGAGACGTTGCGGTAGATGCGGTCATCGTTGGGAACGAAGCACGGGCACGTGCATGGGAGCGAATAGCGCTCTGCCAGCGCTCGGAGCATGTCGGTGATTGTCGGCTCGTCCACCTTCACCGGGTCACAGAAAACTCTGACCCCGGAGCAGAGTTCTTCGGCGACGATTCTGCCGCCCGCCTCCTCCACAATCCCGGGGAGCTTCCAGTTGGGCCAGATTATGGGCGCTCCGGTCAGCAGAAGCCTCGGTGCGTTCTCCGAAGATGGGGCGTCTGCGCGGGCTGCATTCTGCGCCTCGGCGACCAACTTCATCACAGCGTCCGTCCACGAAGTCGCGTCGTCGAAGAAAGAGACGTTCATGGCAAGAAGGAGGTCGCTGCCGCGAATCGCGGGACCGTCCGGAAGCAGGCAATCAGCCAGCCGCCTGGTTGCGTAACTGGCTTTCTGATATATTTCGATGGCACGCAGCAGGCTTCGTCGGGAGAGGCGCTGACCGGTAACTTCCTCGAGGAAAAGCATCAACTGAGAAAGGTTTCGGAGACGGTCACACCGGGCCAAGTCATCCCTTTTGTTGAGCGGAATCCGAAGGCGGAAAGTGGGCAATCGCCCAGCAAGGATTTCAGCGAACCGCGATTTCCAGTCGCAGACCATCGGCACAATCACGGCATCCAATGCCGACGCAAATGGCTTGTCTTCAGCGTCCACCAGGCTATACGAGGAAGTTACCAGCGGGCAGCAGTCGCGCGGGAGTGCTTTCTGTTCCGTCGGCAGGCCGCCGCAGAGGCGAATGGGGACCGCGCCAAAAGCGGCTATCAGCTCCTGCGGGACCATCGCACAATAGAAGCCGACGACTTTTCGCCCCTCGCAGCGAGCCTTCTCAATCAGAGGGGGCCGGAGAATTTGAGCCGCAAGATCATGGAAATACCGCATCCCTTTGAGATGGCGATTCCCCGACGTGAGCCTTCCCAGGGCTTCCTCAACCAGACGGTTTAGTGAGGCCCGTGTCTCAGACGGTGCTGCACTCACGAAGTTTGGCCGATGTGAGTTTCATTCAGCGGCAGAGTATGCCACCCAGACCCGAGGCAGAACAAACACCGTAGCCCTCTGCGGTCTCAGCGGGCTCTGCGGTGAACCACGATTTCCGTCGCCGCCTCAGCTTTTCGCGGACTTCAGTTTGGCGGCGGTCTGCTCCATAAGCTCCTTGACCACCTCTCCTCTTGCGGTCGGAAAAGAAAACATCAGAATGTTCCCCTCCCGGAAGAGAATTGTGTGCATCCCATTTTTCTCGACGAGCTCCGCCCAGGGCAAGTGGGTCGCGGCGTTTTTCAGGCTATCCTTCATGAAGTCCAGGAAGGCGTGCGCCGCAATCTCGGGCTTCTCCGCCGATTGATAACGCAGGACGACCAGTTCGTACTTGGTTTTTTCAACGAGATACTGCCCGTAAACCGCTTCCACGTCGTAAGGCTTATCGAAATCTTCTCCCAACTGGAGGACATTTTTTTCGCCGAGATAAATCAGCTTCTCCAGCGCGTTGCGGTAGTGAAAATAGGCTACGGAAAGAGGCACGAGGTTTTTCTTTGGCAAAGCTTCGACGAGCGACGGCTTGGGATGTTTTTTTTGAAATTGGCCGTCGAGAGCTCTCGCAAAGGCGAGAATTTCCTCCTCAGAGCTTTCCTCTTTCCCAAGGTCGCTCACAGTCAGGTAATAGTGCCCTTTCCACATGTGGAAGACCCGTCCATCGAGAGAGGATTCGTTGCCGATGTCCAGAAGCTTGCCTGCGCCCATCCTCATTACCGAGAAGAGACCGAAGGCATTTTCCGGTGTGTCGAAGCGATAGCTGAAAACCTCGATCCGCTTTTCCCCGTTGGTGAAGAACTTCCTCTCGGAATCCTTGAAGTTAAATCCCATGTGGTAATCAGCGTAGCCGTCAATGGCATCGTAGAGAGCTTTCCCGGCGTAGCTCTGGACGCGCGTCGGCTCCCATCCGGGAACTTGGAGCTTCGCGAGGGAAATCTCTTCAGGCCGGGCTCTATCCTGGCCATGAGTCGCGCTCATCAGGAGGAAAAGTGCGATGGTTGTGACGCAAGTTGCTCCTTTCGCCTTCATTCTTATTTCACCTTCGCTGTAGCCGCTGCGTGGAGGCGGATTCCGCCAGCTCGCGCGCTCAGAATGCAGCGGCAAATCCTCACGCTGCCTCTGCGGTCTATCTCGTACCTTCGCCACTCCTTTCTTCGCGGCAAAGGCGCTCGCCCGCCATCAGCCCGGCACCTATGGCAGTAACGATTTGGGGCGACTCGGGGACGACCAGCCGGACGCCCAGCTCCTCCTCGAAGGCTTTTACCAGACCGCCATTCAGCGCCGGACCGCCGTCGAAGAAGACGGCCTCCCGCAGACCAACCTCGGCCAGCAGACCGTTGACCCGCCGAGCGACAGAATGGTGCAGGCTCGCTGCGATATCCTGGATGCTTTCCCCCCGGGAGATCAGCGAGACGATTTCCGATTCCGCAAAGACGGTGCAGATGCTGCTGATTTCCAGCTTCTTTTTCGATTTGAGCGAAAGCTCGCCGAGCATGTCAAGGTCTATCTCAAGAATGCGGGCGGTGAATTCCAGGAAGCGTCCTGTTCCGGCAGCGCACTTATCGTTCATGGCGAAGTCGGTCACGCGACCCGACTGGTCGAGGGAGATGACTTTGCTGTCCTGTCCGCCCACGTCAATGATTGTGCCAATGGGAGAAGAGCCGCCGCGCAGCCAGGAGGCGCCCCGGGCGTTGGCAGTAATCTCGCTGACCACCTCATCGGCGAAGTCAACCAGCCTTCGACCATAGCCGGTGGAGACGACGCAGCCGATTTCACAACGGTCGCGTCCCGAGGATTGCAGCGCCGCGGCGAGGAGAATGTTGGCAGTGCCGCGGCAGTTCGCTCCGGTGGGGCGTATTTCCGCTGCAAGTACCTGCGAGTCCTCCATCAGCACCAGCTTTGTGGCGGTGGAACCAACGTCAACGCCCACGGCGATGCTCACGTTGCATTTCTCCTTCTGGCAAGAAGCATCTCAATGAAAGGTTCTATTCTGGCGCGCAACCGTTCTTCTTCGTTTGGGTCGCCCTGTGTCTCCAGAATAAGAGAGGGAATGCCTCTGGCTCGCGCCCGGCCCAAAATGCCCGGCAAGCCCATTTGGACCCTCGCGCAGCTTCTGTAAACGTGCGCGACTATTCCCTCCACCTGGAAATCCTCAACGGCACGAAAAAGGAGGGTCTCGTTCCCTTCGGCAATAGGAGAGCAAAAGCACGTTTCTGCCCAGCGGCGTGCAAGGGTCTGCCAGGACACGCCTCCTGCGGGTCCATCCTTGTCGAAACGAGCTTCCGCCACCGGAGCATGAGAAGGCTGGCCGGCACAAGGCAAACTGTCAGCCTCGGCACTGATAGGGAAACCACCGCCCGGATAGAGAAGGCAGAGGCGAGAGTGGAAGTCCTCGGAGACGACTTTTCCCCCGGCTTCCTCGACGAGGTGCACGAGGCTCCGTTCCTGCCACACAACAGGCGAGCCGACGAGCATGATGCGCGGGGCTTCCTTTGGAGAATTCTGGTTCGACATCGGCGGCTGTTCTTTCAAGAACTGCACGAGAGTGCGGCAGTGCTCTGTCCAGCGGGAAAAGTCGTCTCTCAAAAAGGACTGCTCGACCGCGAAAGCCTCCGCTCCTGAAATTGCGCATCCGGGATGCTGGCGGAGGCGATGAAGCGCCGCACAGGCTTCGCTCGCCCTGGACACTTTCTCGGAGGCGCGCCGCAAATTGTTCGTTCGCAGCGGGAGGTCTGTCAGCAGGGCGATTTCCCGGGCAGACCTTTTCAGGTCAGCTTCAATGAGCCTCGCATTTCCGGGGGAGGGAGCCTCGAGCGTCAGCACCTTCGTTTTGCCGAGCAAGCCAGAGAGTTTGCGTTTCCAGTCGCACGTGCCCGGAAACACGACGCCACTGAGGAGACCTTCACGCGTGAGCGCTCGCGCTTCGACGTAGAAGGACGCAGCAAGAGGACAGATGTCCCTCGGCAGCTCCGATCGGTATTTCAACCCCTCGCCCGACACCCCGGAGAGCCTCACGGGAATGCCACCGCATGCCAGAATAATCTCTGCTGGCACGCTCCAGCACAGTACGCCGACCGGTTTTCTCCCGGCGGCTGCCTCCTTGTGAAGCCAATCGCGCAGCACGATACTGCCCAGGCGAGAGCGGAAATATTCCAGCTTCGACCGTAACGCCGACGATTCCTCGGGCGAGACTCGCTCGCTTATAGTGGACGCGAAAGCTGTCGTCACTATCTTTTTCCCCTATGAACTTAAAACCGCTCGCAGAGTCGTCTGCCTCGCCGGGAGCGCCTTACCGCAACACGGCGTGCGAGAGCAGAAGCGGATCCGCCGCGACATCTCTGCCGCTGGAGTTCAGTCGCTGAACGTTCCCCGCGCTGTGGGCATCATTGACTACAACGCCCAGGCGCAGGGCCGTCCCCGGTTCCCATTTCAGGTACGGAAAGTTAATAAGCGGGATGGCCGCTTCTATGATATACCCATCGGGCGTCGTCCTGCTCATGACCTCTTCCTCAATCCCGTGCCGATTTTTGCTGACGAGGTCGAGGTCGAAAGTCGGATAGCCCAGAAGAGCCGCTGGCTTCTTGAGCAGACCAACCGCAGGCACTAGGTGTAGCTTGTAGAATCCTTCCGTCATGTCCGGCTCGCGGAACCGCGGGCTGCGAGTGTCCAAGAGAAGCGTAACCGAATCCCCCGCCGTGAGATTGTAGTCGTCAACGAAGAGGGATTTGTCTTTCACCTCGACAGCCAGATAAAGGAATCTGTCGTCGTAGGCAATGCGGGCCTTCGCCGGCGCTGGCTGGTCAGGCGTGGCCTCTTCTTTGTGAGAAGATGTTGAAATCAGCGGGATGGCGGCGACGTCCATCTTGCGCCAGTCATCCAGGTTGGCGTCAACTTTTATGGCGCCCGCGCCAGCTCGATGGACCTCCACGAAATCCACACCGGAATCCGCGCGCTCAGGAGGCGGCGGCGAAGCGTCAACCAGATTTTTAGAAGCGGCTTGTCGGTAGAGATGGCGGAGCTCGTCGAGACGAACCACCTCAACGCCCTGGCCGAGGCTTCTGGCGGCGCGGGCGACTGCCGCGACAACGTCTTCCTGGGGAGAGAAAGCGCTCTCGTCCAAGCCGACGAGGATGAATTTTTCGGGGAAGCGATTCATCGTCTCCCTCAGGGAAGCGAGGGCTTCCTTCGGTTTTTCCAGATCGGCAAAGGTGCAGAAGACAGGCTTTTGCTCGACGAGAAACGATGCCTTGGGCAAGTAGCTCCTCGCCGCTTTCTTTCCGTAGAGGACCGCGTTCAGGTTCGACAAGCCTGTGAGGAACAGCCGCTCGGCGGCTGCATCGGACTGCTCAACCCACAGTTCTTTCAGGTCCATGTAGCCCATGTACTCGTCGGTTTCTTTCAGATATTCAGCGAGGAGTTTGCCTGTATCCTTTGTGGCCGCACCGTAGACCGACGGGAACATCTCCCCCAGCCCGCAGAAATCCCCGACGAAATAGTCGTTTTCGGTCGCGGTCATGTAGAAATACGTCATGATGTTGGGGCACGCATCGGCAGAGGTTAGCGGCAGCGACCACCCAACCGGGACTGAGCCACGAGACGCATAATCCCAGTGGCGAGCACGGCCGGTCATCAGATACCCCACGCTGTTGCCGCTTGTGAGGACAAAGCTGACGTATGTCTTCGACGGATCGAGCTGCCGGAAACGAATCGGCTTCTGCCGGTAGGTCGTCCTCTGCGGGTATCTCTCCCCGGAATGGAAGCCGATGTTTGCAGCCTCCCCGAACTCAACGAAGAACTTCCCGAACCGCGAAAACAGCCGAAGGAGCCTCACGCGGTCGTTTAGATAATCCTCTCCGGTTCTCAAGCTAAGTGTACCGATGACGGGGATGTTCATCGGGCTTTGTCCCAGGACGTACTCGAGGTGCCTCTCGTCCCTCTTTGTATCGCCGCCGGCATAGAAACAGAACATCTTGAAGAGAACCGCGTACTCTGTGTGGTCGTTTCCGGGGCTGGGAATCCCGACAGGAGGCATGAAGCATATCGCGTGATGGTCGCAGTTTTTCCACAGGTTGTTGAAGGCCCATGTATAAGCTCTCCGTGCGGCTTCCTCCTCGTCGCCGTTGTAAGTGGAAATCATCCAATCGGTCCGGTTGCGAGTATCGAGCAAAACCGGGAGCGGCGTCCGGTCGCCGAGTTGAGGATTTTCGACCTTAGCCCTATTGAGGCGCTGATAGAGTTCCGGCGTCAAAGGAAGAACCTGCTCGACGCCGCAAAGGGTGCGGATGACGTTGAGAACGGCCCGCGGCTGAGCAGGTTTCGCGCTCGGGTCGAGGAGCGCTGGGTCGTAAAGTACCACTCCTTTAACCATCACCGGCACAAGCTCGTTGTAGAAGCGCTTGACGCCCCACATCAGCTCTTTTGCCGATAGGCGGTATCCGACTTCCGCTGTGACCCCGCTGCTTTTGACTCCGTAAGGCCCTTCAAAAGGCTCGCCGGTGATTCCGACGCGCCAGGGTGCCCTCCGGCCTCGATACCAGAAGTCGTCCTCCTCGACGAGATACCAGAGCGGTGCTCTCCTGTTCACCAGCCCCACGAACACCTGTGCGAGAAATCTCTCGTGTGGGCTCATCCCTTCTGTGCTGATTGTTATGACCTTCGACTGTGCTGGGCAAATGGACCTGGGAAGAACACCCTCATATAACTTCATCTCTTCGATGGGCTTCAGGTTAGCCTTCCTCCAGCAGTCGCACCAGTGCCCGGTGAAATAGTTGCGGTACGGGTCGCTCGGTTCAATGGCGGCGGTTGAAGCACGCCCCGGACCGAATGGGTCAGCGGCTCCGGGTTCTGCGCGGTGATTCACGGTCAGAAAGCGGCCCACCCAAACGCAGATTGAAATCGCCGCAAGGGCCGCGGCTATTCTGGCAATTAGCCTCATAAACCCTCCTTCATTTTTACGTCTCAGTCTCCGGAATTAGTTTTTCGGTCCTCCACGTCAACACCCCCGACGGCTCCCCTAACGCAGGCGAGATGCCTTGTTTCACAGTTCTCCGGTTCTCTCCGGTCAAATATGCGTTTCCCTTTCGCATGTTGCTGCGCTCGGCTGTCCCCCGCTGAAATGAGCATAGCTTGACCGGAAAATCGGAAGCCCGCTGAAAGTGGCTTTCAGGACGCGTTCTTCCGGGCAGCTTTCGACGCACCTCAAGCAGAGGATGCAATCGCGGTCGAGCACGCCCGGCTTCGTCCTTTCCTGGTAAGGCCGGGTCAGGTCCATCGGACAAACCCTTGCGCAGATACCGCATCGCGTACAAGCAATTGTATCCTTTTTCAAGCCGACGAGCGAGAACTTGTTGTAGCGAACGATGCTCATCAGCGCGCCGAGCGGGCATAAACGGCACCAGAATCGCCTCGAACAGAATGCTCCGGCAACGAACGCCGCGACAAAGCCAATGCTCAGAAAGCTCATGAAGCGGCTGACCGGGCTGAACCTGTCTATCGAGAGAAAATCGGCGCTTTTGCCCTCGACGAGCGGAATGAGTTGCCTCGACGGGCACAACTGGCAGTACGGGCGAAAGAGGGCGGTGTTGTGCCTGTAAAGCTTCGAGCCGGGCCAGCCGATGACTAGGGCAATGAAGAGCGTTGCGCCGAGGAGCGCGTAGGCGAGCCCTCGCAAGACTCGTCGTCCGCCGCCCCGAAAGATTATCCTGTTCAAGCGCATGCGCCGCCTCAACCTCGTCAGGAGGTCCTGAAGAAAGCCGAGGGGACAGACCCACCCGCACCACATTCGCCCGGCGAGAATTCCCAAGACCACGAAGAAAATAGTCGGCTCGATAAGGAGGCGATAATAATTCTGGCTATCCCGCGTGAGAATCATTTGAACGTCGTACAGATAGCATCTGGCGATGTGCTCGCCATATTCGCAGGAGAGAGTCGGCAGAGAAGGCTCGACGCCGAACAACCTCAACCGCCGAACGCCCCAAACGCCGAGGTAAACGAGGCAGACGAGCATGGCGGCCTGCACTATGAACCTCAACCTCGAAACGCGGTATATCTTCAACTCTTCGCCTCTCCTCCGAACGTTCTCGGCGTCTTGCAGCAATTGGGCTGAAGGGAAAACAGCGTCGCCGCTGAGAAGGCGGAAATACCTGCCGCCAGGCGTGCCTTTCGCCCCTGCGCATCCTCTCGGTTCTCTGCGGTGATGATTCTGGGGCTGCGCAGTATCATTTGAGCGACAGGGCTACGATGCGAACGTCCGCTATTCCAGGGTCCTTCAGGGCGACCCCGCTTGAGCGGGGGTCGTGGCGCGGAAACGCTATCTTGTCTATGATTCTTCGCGAGCCAATATCTACGCTGACGTGGTACATGTAGATGGGCGAGGTCATTGTCTCAACCTCCACCCCATTGCAGAGATGAACCTCTGTGTCGCGGAAGACCGGGTCGAGGGACCTTCTCGTCGCAACGTCTCGGAGGAGGTCTGGGGTCTGCATCCAGGGACCGATGGCGGCGCGGTAATTTTCGGTATCACCGTCGGCGAATTCCACCCGGACCACGGAGTCAACGATACGTCTATCCTGAGTGACGTTGAAGCAAAGGAGATGAATTCTCTGCGCCGGGATGTCCTCCAGGTCAAGGTGCTGACCGTCCTGCGTCATGGCGTTGCGGAAGAAGTCAACATCCTCCCGTATCGTCCTGGTCTTCTCGACGGAAAGGTAGGGAAGGCACGGGAACTGAAACGCCACCTCCGGGTGGTTCGGGCAGCGAATGATGTCGGGAATATGCTTTTCCTCGAAGGTCGGTCCTTTCTCGAAAGAGCTGAGATTGTTGACGTATCTATCGTAGTCGCGCGTGATGGCGTAAACGTCGTAAGCTGGCGTCAGGTCAACGATTCCGTCGGGGGCGACTTCGACCCGGAGGTTTCTCTCGCGCGTAAGGGCGTTGATGTGCTGCTGGCGGATCGCTCGCCACTGATTGCCGAACTTCTCGGCGCTGGAGAGCATCGGAAGCTGCCCGACCCTGCTCCACTCGGTGAGAGCAAGTTGTCTGCACTTCTCGGCGAGGGATGCTCCGTCGAGCCGCGGATCAAGCCCCAGGGATTCGGCGATTACACGGGCTCCCTCCCCAAGAACCCTTCCGCTCCGGAGGTTCTCGCAGCAGTCCTCGTAAATTTTTGCCAGGAGACAGTGGTGGGGGAGATAGCCGCGATGTTCCTCGATTGCCCGCCTCAGTGCCACCACGGTCGAGCGATAGTCTGTCTTCACGAAGTCGCCATGGGAAAAATCGCGCTTGATCTCGTTATATCGAGCCCTGGCGCCCGGAAAATCTCTGTCGTAGGCTCGCACAGGCCGCGTCCCCAGGAGAAGAGGTTGAAATGTCCTTCCCTTGAGTGTGTAACCGATGGCGAAACCGAGGGCCGCCGCGGCAGCAACTACGAGGTTGTAAACGTATTTGAGCCTTTCCCTTGTCATTCGTGTGCTTCACATTGTTGGCCGCCGAGCACGTTCAGAACGCAGAGACCGAACCAAAGAGGCAAATTGATTGTCCCGCCCCCCGCCGGAGCGGGGCGGGGGCAGTCGGCGTCCTCCACGGCTAACCTTTCACAGCTTTCAATCCGGCATCTCCTCTAAGTCGCTTCGTCGGCTGAACGCCCTCGCCAGCGTCGAGTTTTCGGATGACCGGAATGGAGTTTATCAACCTCTTTGCGTATCGGTTGGAAGGACTGATTCGCAGCGCTGCCTGGAGCCTCTCCCTCGCCATTGGATAGTTTCCTTCCGCGTAGTCGAGCACTGCGAGGCTGACATAGGCCCCCACGAACCTCCGGTCGGTTTCTATGGTTCGCTCCAGCTCTTGGCGGGCCGCGGTAAGGTCGCCGAGCCTGACGAGCGTGAGAGACAGCCCGTACCTTGCCTGGCGGTTCGCTTCGTCCAGTTCCAGGGCGCGCTCGTAGCACGATTTCGCGAGTTCGTATCGCCCCCTCGCATAGAATCCTTCTGCGAGGTCCGAGTGGGTGCTGGAGTAATCTTTCCGGTCGGCTATTGCCTGTTTGATTTCGGCCTCCGGGTCGCACTCGCACCCCGGGCCAAGAAACTCGTGCCGGTGAGGGCCGCAGAAACTCGCCTCCTCAGGGTTGACGTCAATCCGAAGACTTTGCCCGCCATCTTCCCTGTTGAGAAGAAGCGCCGCACCGATGATGAGCGCTGCTATAAAGATGTATGTGGCCAGACGAAAAATCATCGAAACCTCACCCTCTGTCCCTTCATGAAAACGTGGAAGTTCTCAATTTCGTAAAGGAGCGTTTTTCTGTCTTTATCGTAAACGGAGATGTGGTGCGGGGTGACGTTGTTGACGCCTTCTATGAATTCCTGCGCTCGGGGCGGGAAAGCAACGTATTCAGTGAGGTCGAGCCGGCATACGCCGTTCTCATCACTGGGGCCGCGGACGACTTCTCGCTGCGGATTCCCTTTTGCGCTCTGGGCAACGATGTGCAGTCCGGGCTCCGGCACCCGGACTATCACTGACCACTTCCTGATAACTTTCCCAGAGAGGGAGCCGAACTTGACCGTTCTGAAATCGCAGTCCGTCAAAATAAGCTCGCCTCTCCCGGCGTTGAACACGTCCGCCGCCAGTCCGCGGAAGACCGAATCGCGAATCTCCAGTGGCTCGGGGCAGCTCCCAAGCCGAATGCCGTAGTTGGCGTTGTCTATGAAAACACAATTGAAAACATCGAGTCGCTGACCCTCAAGGAGCTCGCAGGTCAGGGCGGCGTTTTGATTGTACGAAAGCGTCGAACCGAAAAGCTGTACCGATGCTCCCGGCTCGACGACGCATTCGATGTTTCCGGAGATTTCGCTGTCGTGAGCGAGGAGCTTGCCGCGGACGATGAGGAGGTTTGGGTCAGAGCATTTGTCGTCTGTCTCGTGGATGGCTACCAGCTTTGTCCGGCGGAGATGAAGCTCCCCGACCTCTCCGAGAGAAGAGGCAACCTCGATCCTCACCACCCCGCAGCGTGAGACGTTCATCTCCAACAGTTGGACGGACGACACGGCGCCCCCGTCCGCTTCCTCGGAACCGATGAGGAGACTCCCTTTGATAAGAAGGTTGCGGTTAGCGAGGGCGACGTTTCGCTCCGGGTCGAAGCTGAAAATCTCCGGGTCAGCCATGTCGCGAGCGACGGAGGCCAGACTATTCCCTTTTCCCTCGACGACAATCCTATCGTTCCGCAGGTAGGCCTCGCCAAAAGCCCCTCCGGCGGCTAATGCCAGAGCAAGAGCGATAAGAACCGTCGTCATTTTCCTTTTCATAATCGCGGTGCCCGACACAATCCGTGGTCCGAAAAAGCTTCATACCACAAAGTGTTAACGTGTGCGAGCTTCTTTTTGTTCAAAAGTGTAAACGCCGGCGGGTCAGTTCCTGTTACTATTGGGTCGGCCGCTGCTGAGTTCGCGCCCAGACCCCCTCGCAGGAATTCTTCCACTTGACGCGCAGCCGTGATCCTGCGACCTCTTCGAAACCCCTGGAACCGCGGCTCAGAACTGCCGAAACCACGCCGATAGAGAAAGGCCACGCCTGATTTCGCGAAGCCGATAGTTTTGTCTTGGTTCGGCAACAAGACCTTTTGCCTGGTGCGTACCCGCAATCAGGGGGAGCCGGCCCCTTCCCCGTTTCCGCGAAAGGCCTTCTCCCTCGCCGAGAGACCTCTCTCCACGATTTCCAGAACCTGCTGGGACGCAAAAGGCTTGGCAAGGACCGCGAAAACGCCCAGCCGCTCATAATCATCCTGTGAAACGCCCATGTGCCCCGTGAGGATAACCTTCAGGGGTCTTTTTTCGCCGGGGAGGCGATTGATGGCGTCCATGAAATCTTCCCCCATCATCTGGGGCATCTGCAAGTCAATAAAGGCCAGAGAGTAGTCCCCACGGGCTATCGCCCTCACGGCATGTCTTGGGTCTGTGAACCCATCGGCGTCGTATCCGCCCTGGCCGAGTATGTCCACAAGAAGGTCCGTTATCGCTTCCTCGTCGTCAACTACCAGGATGCGAAACGCTCCTGGCTTCCTCTTTTTCTCGGTCTTTGGCCGTGCTGCCCTCGACGCAGCAGGGAGATAAACCGTGAAAGTCGTCCCCTTGCCGACCTCGCTTTTGACCGTGATCTCGCCGCCATGACCCTCGACGATACTATGGCAGACGCTCAATCCCAGTCCTGTGCCGCGAGCTTTTCCGTCGAGGACTTCTCCGCCTGCCAGTGCTCCCTTCGTGGTGAAGAACGGCTCAAAGATTCTGGACAGGTGCTCTCTCGGTATCCCGCATCCGGTATCCCTGACCCTGATGAAGGCTTTTCCCTTCTCCATCCCTGTCTCAATGTCGAGCTTCTTTACGGCCGATTTCAGCATGGCATGCCTGGCGTTTATGACCAGATTCATTACCGCGGATGACAACAAGCCAGCGTTTCCCATCACCGGCGGAGCATTTGTTGAGTGCTTAACAGTTACATGTATCCCCTGGCTGACGAACTCCTTCGCGGTCATATCCAAGAGCTCGTCCACGAGTTCCTTGAGGTTCACGGGCTTTTTCTCGCCAACGTCTTTCCTGGAGAACGTCAAAAGGCTCCGCGTCAGGGCGGCGCCGCGAGCCGCAGACGTGCGGGCAACCTCCAGATTTCGGCGCGCCGATTCCGAAAGTTGTTCGGCCTGGAGCGTCATATCGGTGTAACCGATGATGGCAGCGAGGATGTTGTTGAACTCATGGGCGATTCCTCCGGCAAGCACCCCGAGCGATTCCATTTTCTGGGCGTGCGCCAGTTCTTCTTCGAGACGCCGTTTCTCCCGCTCCGCTTCCTTGCGCTCCGTCACGTCAGCTACGAAAGCGAGGGCCCCGATAAAGTTCCCCTCGTCGTCCACGATGGGAGATGTGGCCAGGGTCACGTAAACCAGTCCCCCATCTTTCCGGAGAAACTCAAAATCGTGTCGCTCCTTGATTCCTCGTTTGCGGCGTTCAAACAGGTACCGGGCAAGCCTCACCGAACTCTCGTCCATGAATGAAAAGAGCGACTTCCCCAGCATCTCCTCAACGGTGTATGCCAGCATTTCTGCCATGCGCGGATTAACGAAGGTGGTTTTTGCCTCCGCGTCAATTAGCCAGATGCCTTCGTGCGCATTTTCGACGAGCCGACGGTATCTTTCCTCGCTCCTGCGGAGCGCCTGGGCCGCATAAGCTCGCTCGATGGCCGGCGCCACCACGTCTGCCATTCGCTGGAGGGTCTGAAGGTCGGCTTGGCAGTAGCGGTTGTAGCTGTAGGATTGCACGGAGATTATGCCGATGGCGCTTTCTCCGCTGCGCACGGGCGCATACATGAGGCTCGCGGAAATCCGCTCTTTGTCTCCAAAGGGGGCCAGAACCGGCTTTGGGTCTCCCGGTGTACGGTTAACGAGAACGGGGCACCCGTCGAGAACTGGCCGGATAGGAGCGCTCAGGCTCGTGACAGGCCAGTCCTCCCTGGGAAAGGTTTTCTTTTCGCCGCTTACGGTGTCAGCGAAGCAAACATAACTGAACGTGTCCTCACCCGCCCGCCGAACTGCGAAATAGTGGGCGTCCCACGCAAGCAGCCGGTCTGTCTCCTCGCGGACAACCGTCGCCATCCTTTCAATGGTGTCGGCGCCCGCGAGGCGAAGGCCAAGCCGGGCAATGCTTTCCCTTTCCGTCTCGGCTCTCTTTCGCTCGGTGACGTCCCAGAAGATGCCCTGTACTCCTGCGACATCCCCCTTGGAATCGTAGAGCGGCGTTTTGACTACCCGGACGTACAGCCTTCGGCCGTCGGGCGTGTGATGTTCTTCGACGTCCTCGAAGGTGTGGCGTGTCTCCATCACTCTTCTATCGTCCGCCCTGTACTTTTCTGCCAATTCCGCCGGATAAAAATCGAAGTCTGTCTTGCCAACTATCTCATCGAGCGTTTTTCCGAGGCTGCCGCAGAAATTTCTATTTCCGAACGTGAACTTTCCCTCCCTATCCTTTCGAAATATGTTCTGCGGCAGGCTCTCAACAAGCGACTGATAAAGGGCCTCGGAATCCCGCAGAGCCCGCTCGGCGCGCCTCGCCTCGGTGACGTCTATTCCCGTGAAAAGAACCGCGGTAGGGTGCTCCTGTTCGTACAACAGCACCTGTCCGGCCGAAAAGAGTATCGTGTGAACCGACCCATCTTTCGCATAGACACCAACCTCAATCTCGGTGGTGTCTTCCCCCTTGAAAGCTATTTCTAATTGCGAAGCCACGTCTCCTCTTTCTTCGGGAACGACAAACTCAAGTGCTTCCTTGCCGATGACTTCCTCTCTGGCGTATCCGAGTTTCGTGATGGCTGCCTTGTTTACGTCTGTTATTCTGCCGTCCACGCCAATTATGACGTTAACAGAAGGGCTGTCTTCGTGGACAAACCTGTACTTCGCCTCCGACTTTCGCAGCGCCTCCTGCGCCCGTTTCCGCTCGGCCTCGGCGGCTTCCAGCTCGGCGACTCTCCGGCGCAGTTGCCTCAACTCCGTCATGAGCTGCTCTTTTTTGTTATCGCCGCGTTTCATCTCGTGGCCCTCCTGCAATGAACAAGATCGCGTTTAATGAGACAGGGTTCAGAAAGCGCGTGGCGGCTCGCCAAAAGAAAAAAAAGCTCTACGCCCCCTGTTGCCAGGAAGCAATAGAGCATTTGTTAGGCCGACGAAATCGTGAGCCATTGGTTGACCTGTTTCACAGCCCCCAGCCCCCGGCGCGAACCAGATTTCACCGTTGCGCTCTGTTTCTGACTTCGTCCTACGGTAGGCTACGCTATCACAACCGGAGTTGCCCGTCAACCTCTTTTGCTGTTCAAGCTACAGGAGCCGAAAAACGGCCGTTGGCATCGGGGGAAGAGACCTATCGAGGACCGAAGCGGAAAAGGAGGCCGATGACTAAGAGAGTCCCCAAAGCTGCCAGGGCGATCTTGACAAGCATTATCTCGCCGTATAAAGTGGGCGATTTCGCGATATCGCTCGTCTGGCCGAGGCTGAACGCGTGCACCTGTCCATCATAGAAGGGGGCGAAGAGCATCCATTGGCCGCCGAGACGCGCGGCAATCGGGCTTGACCAGATGGAATCGCCAACTACCCTGTACCCCCAGAGAAATCTGCCGGGGTGGTAGCGCCGCAGTTCATTCCCCGACGATGCATCAAGAACGTAAAGGTAGTCGTCCCCGGATGCCACGGCTACGAGGATTTTGCCGTCGTCCTGGAAAACGGCAGGCGAAGAATAGACATCTCCCTTGGTGAAGAATGTCCAGCGGACGCGGCCCGTTCGGGCATTCAGGCAATAGACTGCCTGGTCGTGGCTGCCGAAGACGACGAAAGACTCTCCGAGCATCTCCATGACCGCAGGGGATGAGTGAATCCAATGCCCGGCCTTGAATGCCCAGACTTCCGAGCCGTCGCGGGCGTCGAGAGCGTGCATTTCTCCATAGCGCGAGCCGATGAAAACAAGAGGAGGGTTGAGATGCCGGGCGCACGCCGGTGAGCTGACAATCTCGCCGCGGCTGGTGTGCTTCCAGAGGAGCTGTCCGTTTTCTCCGTCGAGGCAGTAGGTGTTCCCGTCGCGCGCGGAGACGAAGATGCGCGCGCTGCCATCAATCAAGGCGAAACACGGGCTGGAAGGTGGGCTTTTAGAAAAGGGCTGCTGCCAGAGCCTCTGACCGTCCGCAGAGTCGAGAAGAAGAGCTTCCGCAGTCTCGATAGGCTGAGCGAACGAGGCATCGTGCACCCACCAGCAGAAAAGGACGACTTTTCTCCCGTCGAGGGTGAAAACCACCGGCGACGACGCATACGATTCTCCGACAGTGTATCGCCAGTCAACGAGCTGGTACGCCCAGACCTTGCTACCGGTTTCAGCGTCGAGAGCGTAGAGAATCCTCTCGGCCGATCCGAAGAACAAAAGGGGCTGACCGCCGACCGTTGCCAGGGCCGGTGTGGAGAAGATTTCGCCGCCGGTCGTGTAACGCCACAGCTCTCTTCCGGTGAAGGCGTTTATCGCATAGAGATTCTTGTCGTAGCTTCCGACGAAAAGGATGATTCGCTCGCCGACCTTCCCGATCGAGGGGGAACTCCAGATGCCTGTTCCGGGGCGGTACGGCCGCGTCCAGGGAGAAGGCTCGAACACCCATTCTGCGGGCTTTTGGTCGGAGGAAACCTCAAATGAGCGCGCGGCATCGTTGAGGGGGCTGCCCCGGAACGAAGGCCATTCCTGTTGAGTTTGCATTGAGGCGTCCCCGATCGCGGCATGGGCATCCTGCCCATGCATTACGACGGGCCGTGGCAGAGGCGTGGTGCCGCGCCCTCCTGCCCGGAACATGAATGCCATCAGGATCAAAAACGGGCAGAAGCGCGCGAGGAGGTTTTTCACCGAGAGTCCCTCCCCTGATTGACGTAGCGGATGCATTGCGAAGGGCAGGCATCCGCGCAGGCAAGGCACATCGTGCAGGCGCCATAATTGACATTGCCTTTCTCAATCGCTCCTACCTCGCAGGCTTCTCCGCACCTGCCGCACCGGGCGCATCCCTCTGAGACCACGAGGCGCCGCAAGGAAACGCGATTCAACTGTGAGCAAACGTAGCCGAAAGGGCAAAGGTATCGGCACCATGCTCTCGCCACCCAGATACCGGACAGCATTATTACCAGGGTCGAAAGGGCGCTTGCCCAATCGTGGACGTTGCTGAAGACGAAGTGCACCGGCGAATAAACTGAAATGCCAAAAAGAATCGAGAGAATAATTAACCCGAGCGAGATCGGACGGAACGCTTTCAAGGCTCGTTCCCTTCCCGGAAAAAGCACTGCGAAAAGGATAATCACCACGAGGGAAATTGCCCACAAAACAGCCGAGTCTTCCGGGAACGGGCGGCGACTCCGGAAGACCCGGTACACCACTATCAGAAAAGCCAGCGTCACCGCGGCAAGTCCGGACAGGGAAATCTGGCTCGAAGGTGCTATATGCTCTTTTTTCTTGCGAAGGAGGCGTCCCGTCTTCGAGACGACTTCCTGCAAGGAACCGGTGGGGCATACCCAGCCGCAGAAGACTGCCCCCGAATGGAAGCTCACCGAGATGATAACAACCGTCATGCTCAGAAAGTAGAACGCGTTGAGGTCGTCTTTGCCGATGAGACTGGCGCCGTGAAAGGCGTTCCGGATAAGACCGAAGACCCCCAGGCAGGAGCTGACCACGAAGAAGAACATAAGGAGGCTCACGGCCTGCACGACGTGCCGCCAGAACTGCCGACGCCTCGTTATCGAGGAGCACAGCAGCGCGAAGAAAAAAACCGCCAGGCATGCCGCAAGCTCCACGTAGCTTTCCTGGAAGGGAATGAGCGTCCTCCGCAGGAGCTTCCAGTTGACAAATGGGGTCATGGGTTCATCCTTCCGGATTTTGGCTCGTCGGGAGAATGTGAACGGAAGCCGCATCCGGCTTCAGCCACACTGGCGAGGAGCAAGAGACGCCGAGCCGAAGAAAATCCTGTTTGCCGCACGTCACCACAACGTCTCCGAATGAGCATTTCACCGACACACGGAAGACCGCGCCGCTGTCCTCGACGGTTCTGACCGTGCCGGGGATGAAATTCTCCGGGCCAATTTCGACCGGAAGCTCTCGATGGAGCGAGATGGACTCCGGGCTGATGGAGATCCGAACTTCTCCTCGCCGTTCGCAGACCGCCGGAAGGCGGCACTCACCGATATTCAGAATGGTCTTGCCGGCGGCATCTCGTTCCACAAACGCATCGAGGATGTTCTCAATACCGACAAATCGCGCCACGAACTCCGATGCTGGCCGGGCAACGATTTCGTCCCTGGAAGCGACCTGTGCCAGGGTGCCATCGCTCAGGATGGCGACTCTGTCGGCAATCGTGAACGCTTCGTTTCTATCGTGGGTGACGTGTAGGGTGGTCGTTCCGAGCTCGTCGTGTATCCGCCTCAGTTCCTTCCGGAGCTCCTGACGGGTGTTGTTGTCGAGGAGGCCGAGGGGCTCGTCCATGAGGAGGATAGAGGGGCCGAGAGCCAGGGCCCGTGCCACCGCCACCCTCTGCTTCTCGCCGCCGCTCAGCCCCATCGCGTCTCTTCGCAAGAGCTCCCGAATCCCGAGCATATCCACTAACTGTTCGATTCGCCGCTCGATTTCCTTCGCCCTCTCTCTTCGGTAGCGCTTCCCGAAGGAGATGTTTTGGATGACGTTGAGATGGGGAAAGAGGTTCGCTTCCTGAAAGACCAGGCCGATGTCGCGTTTCTGAGGCTGTAGCGACGTGACGTCCGCGCCGTCGAAAAGTATCTGTCCGGCGTCAGGGCGAACCAGGCCGGCGACGGTCAAGAGCAGAACCGTTTTGCCCGCGCCGCTCGGTCCCAGCAGGACAAGGTACTCGCCTTGTTCGATGTCCAGTCGGTCAACGAAAAGCCTGAACGTTCCCAGTTTCTTTTCGATTTTTCTCAGAGAAATCATGTGCGGTCGAATCCGGTAACGAATTTCCTGAAAGCAGCCGAGCGGACGAAGTGCAGGCCGACGAAGACCCACAGGCACGTCAGAATTAAAACGATGGCAACCGGGCGAGCCTGTTCAATTCCCGCCTGAGTGCTCCGGCTGAAGACCAGCACTGACGCGGTCATCGGATAATAGGCCAGAATCGCCACGGAACCTACCTCGCTTATCGCCCTCGACCAGGTGAGGATGCAGCCGACGAAGATTCCCCTCGCAGCGAGCGGAACCGAAACCCGCAAGAATGCACCTGCCGGGGATGCGCCGAGACTTCGGGCAACGCTTTCCAGACGAGGGTCAACCGCCTCGAAGGAAGCGATAGCCGTCTTGATGAGAAATGGCGCGCTGACAAACATCTGAGCTAAGACAACCCCGAAAAGGGTCCCAGGAATGTCGAGCACACCTCCCAGAATTCCCTTTTCTCCAACTACCCAGAGGAAGGCGACTCCCACCGCCGATTGAGGAATCAGGATAGGCAAATCAATCGCCGTCTCGACGAGCGCCTTTCCTCGGAAACTGGTTCGGGCAATGGCGTACGCCAGGGGCACACCGAAAAGAAGCACCACGGCAGTGCAAATTGTCGCTGACACAAGGCTGGTCTTCAATGCTAAGGCGACTTCGGATTGTGCGAAAGTCTCCAGCACCGTTTGCGGGGAATCCAGCAAAACGAAACAAACGATCGGGAAGAGGAGAAGCCCGAATGCGGCCAGCCCGAAGCCGAGAGAAGCCACGTGAAACCAGCCGTAGGCCCTTCGGTGCACCATGTAGGCCGTGGCGAAGACGGTGCCCACCACGATGAACGCCGCCCACGGGTGGGGTTGGGCGAAGATGTGCGCGAGGACGAAAATCGAAAAAAGCCCTGCCGCCGCTGGCAGCCGGTAAATGCTGCAATAGATGATCGCCAGGGGGAAGAAAAGGGCACGCCAGTCCGGATTGTACACGAAAAAGACGTATAGAAGCGCACCGTAGCCGACAGGATAGAAAAGGAGGGCCAGCTTGCCCAGAAGGCTGCGGATCAAGTAGCCGCTGTATAAAAAGTAGAAGTTGGTGAACAGGAGGGCAAGATTTGTGAAATGGTCCACCCGGAAGCGCAGACTGCGCAGTTGCCCGAGCAGGAGTAGACCGTGGAGGAGAAGGATTAGCCCCGCCATTGCAAGAAAATCTGCCCGCCTCAGTCTCATCTCGTGGTCTCCGTATCAGAGGCTGGTTGACGCAGCACGTCGCGGAGCGCTTCTGGAAACGATTCACCCTTGCCGTAGTATTTCGGTGGGCTGACCGGGGCGAAGCCGTGCCTCTCAAGAATCGCTTTGCCGTCCGGCCCCAGGAGCATCTTCACGAAGGAGAGCGCGCCGGCGCGGTTAGGGGCGTCGCGCAGGATGGTCAGCGAAAAAACAATCGGCTCTCCGCGAATGGTTATGTCTTTTCCGGGGGCCGCGGAAATTGTCGCCGAAGCACCCGAGTAGAAATCACTGTGAGCAAAAGAGGAGAGGTTCACTTCCGCAGGAAGAAGGAGGTGCTTGAGGTTGTGCTCCTTCGCGGTGCTGCGGTAGATGAAGATATAGTCGGCTTCCGTGCCGAGCACCGGAAGAAGCTCGGCAGCATCGGGCCTGATTAGCCCGCCGGATGCCCTCTTCCAGAGTGCCTGGAACAGGCTCGTTCCGCGAAGCTGTTGCCCGTAGTGAATGTCTGCGAGTTTCCAGACAAGCAACGTTTGATAGCCGAGGGGACCGAGGTTCTCGTCAACTCTCGCCACGCGAACCTCAGGGCGCATCAGGATAGTTGGCCAGTTTGTGGAACTCACCTTGGCGGCGTAGCGGCTCTTTTCGCTGTATGCCAGGACAATTTCGTTGGTAAGGAAACCCACCTGCCAGTCCGCGAACTTCGGTATAAGAAGGGAGTCAATTACTCTGTTGTCGGCGGAGATAACTACATCGCCCCGGCGCTTGTACTCGCTCACCTTGCGGGCGGCCACGAGGCTGCCGCTGACCTCTACTCGGGCATCTACGCCCGGATTCTTTTGTTCGAAGGATTTTTCGAACTCCGCGAGAACGTCGTTCAAGCTGGCTGCGGCAAAAATCCAGAGATGCCTGCGGGGCCGACCGGGACCTCTGCAAGACAAAAGGAGAAGCATCGTTAGCCCCGCAATAACGAGTCTCGTCAGTAGCCACATGCTATGAAGGATTAGAGTCATATCTTGTTCGAAGCGTCCCCCTCGCGGGGGGCAGAATCGAATCTCTCGGCCTCTCAATTCCGGTTGCCTCATCAGATAAGGATCTTATAATAGCCGGGAAAATTGTTCGCCGGTCAGCTCTATCAACAACTGAAAGCCGTAGCCGCCGCGGCCCTCTCAAGAGTCATTATGCGCGCGAGTCAGCAGCCGGTCAACCAATGACGGCTGCCCGACGGGAGCAATGAAGTGAACAAAAGACGGGTTCTGTCGGTTCTTCGCAATGTTGTTCTTTGTTGCCTCACTGTTGTCACCTCCGGGTGTCGGCGGGCGAGGAATGACACGTCCGGGCTCGTTCGGATGACGGCAACCGAAGCCGCTGAACGCGCTCCGGCTTGGTCTCCCGACGGGAGATTCATTGCGTATTCGTCTGACGCGAAGAGCAAGGGGGACATCTATCTCATCCCTTTCGGAGCGTCCCCCTCGCAGGGGGCTGAAGGAGGGCAACCTCAGCAAATCACTTCGTCCGAGGCGGCTGACGATTGCCCTTCCTGGTCGCCCGATGGAAATAGCATCGTCTTCCATTCCGATAGGGAAGGGGATGAGAACGTCTGGGTCGTGGATTTGACCACAAGCGTTTGCCGGAAACTCACTGACCATCCGGGCTTCGATGGCTTTCCCGCGTGGAGTCCCGACGGCAAAGCAATTCTCTTTCAGTCCGACGGCCTCGGAAACATGGACATCTGGAAGATGGGCGGCGATGGGAAGGACAAGGTCCCGCTGACTGTCCATGAAGACCTCGACACGACGCCAGCCTGGTCGCCGGATGGCAGAAGAGTGGCTTTCTCAAGCCGAAGGTCCGGCAGCGCCGATATATGGATTCTTGACCTGCAAAGCGGTTCTCTTCGCCGGCTGACTTCCTCGCGCGCTGATGAGTGGCGTCCCGCATGGTCACCCGACGGGAAAAAGATCGCCTTCATCGCCAGCGGCCGCGCCAATACGGCCCACATCTGGACGATAGATTCTGACGGCAGGAGGAGAAAGCAGATAACCTTTGGGGAGTGTCTTGACTACAATCCGTCGTGGTCGCCTGACGGCAATAGAATTGCCTTCGACTCCGACCGAGGCGGAAACCGAGACATCTGGGTCGTGGAGCTTAGCCGACCGGCCAGGGCAAAGCAACGTTGACGGCGAATACCGGCACGCAAGAAGTTCGCGAGCCGGGGGAGCGCAGCGACCTCGCCGCCGAGGGCGGCGTAAGCGCAGGGGGCCCGCATAGGCCGCATAGGCAGGAGACTTGGGGGGGCGGGCAAGCCCGAACGGCCCCCCGGGGCGCCACGCTATTAACGTCGGCCCGCGAAAAGATTCTGTTGAGCGCTTTGCTTCGGGTGCCTGCTTTGAGACTCGGCGGGTTGGCCCCTTCGACTTTGCGAACGGGCGAGGGGCGGAGGAGATAGTGAAGATAACGTTCCTTGGAGCGGTCCGTGAAGTCACGGGTTCAATGCACCTTCTCACGGTCAACGGCAGCCATGTCCTTCTGGACTGCGGCTTGTGCCAGGGGAAGCGCAAGGAAGCATTCGAGCGAAACCGCAATCTCCCGTTTGATGCGGCTTCGATTGACGCGTGTGTTCTTTCCCATGCTCACGTAGACCACAGCGGCAACCTCCCGACCCTTGTGAGGCGGGGCTTTTCTGGAAAGATTTACGCCACGCCAGCCACAACAGACCTCTGCGACATTACACTCCGTGATAGCGTGCATCTCCAGCTAAGAGACATAGATTTCGTAAACAAGAAGCGAGCAAAACAGGGGAAAAACCTCTTTGAGCCTCTCGCTTTGCCCCAGGACGTGGACCGGGCGATGGAGCTGTTCGAGAACGTTCCTTATGGAACGAAGAGAGAGATAGCCCCTGGATTGGAGGTCGCTTTCTTCGACGCGGGGCACATCCTCGGGTCGGCGGTTACAGCCATCGATTTCAGAGAGAAAGGAAACAGCGCGCGTCTGCTGTTCACCGGAGACCTGGGGCGAAAGGGAATGCCCATCTTGAAAGACCCGGTGGTAGTTAATGGTGTGGATTACCTCATTACCGAGAGCACCTATGGAGACCGCGTTCATCCCAGACGAGAGGACGTCAAAACCGCTCTCAGACAGGTCGTTCTGGAGGTAGCCGAACACCGCTCGAAACTCCTCATTCCCGCTTTCAGCGTCGGCAGAACGCAGCAGGTGGTCTACTTCCTGAGAGAGCTGTACGAAGCGGGGAAGATTCCGCATATTCCGGTCTTCGTTGACAGCCCGCTGTCATCGCGCGCCACGGAAGTTTACGAGAAGCACCCGGAGTGCTATGACGAGGAAGCTCGCCGCGTCATATCAGAAGGGGAAGAGCCTTTCACTTTCCGGGGGCTGAAATACATCACCGACGTGGAAGATTCCAAGGCGCTCAACGATGCTGAAGGACCGATGATCGTCATCTCAGCGTCGGGAATGTGCGAAGGCGGGCGTATTCTTCATCATCTTGTTCACAGCATTGAAGAGGAGAAAAACGCAATCCTTTTCGTCGGGCACCAGGCCGAGAACACGTTGGGAAGGCGAATTGTCGAGCACCGTGAGCCAATCCGAATTTTTGGCGATGAGTATCGTCTCCGGGCGAAGGTCTATTCCATAAATGCCCTCAGCGCCCACGCCGACCGGGATGAGCTTCTGGAGTATTTTAGGCAGATGGGAACAAAGCCAAGACGAGACTATGTCGTTCATGGGGAAATGGACCAGGCGCAGCCTTTCGCCGAGGCCCTCCGCAAACTGGGAATGTCGGCCGTTGAGATTCCGGAACGCGGCCAGAGCGCGGAGTTTTGAAAGAAACGCAGCGAAAGTTCTTGCGACGTGAGTTCGAGGCCGGCAGATTGAGCCAGCGGCACATGTGTCCGCGGCCCGCCGCGCGACTCGAAAAAAGAAGATTTTCAAAAAAATTTCTTGACAACCGCGTCCGAGCGGTCTAATTAAATGGCTGCGGAATGACCGGTTGGATTCGTTGTCTCTGTGAACTTGCGAACGGAAACTCCTGATGAAAGAGCGAAGGGCCCAAAGTCAAATAACTATTAGCGGGGTAGTCACCGCAACCGATTGGGATGAACACGGCGATGTCATCGCCGTCGCAATATCCACTGAGGCGGATGAAGAGTATTTCGTTTATGGTGATGCCATGGGACGAGAGCTATTGCAACTGCCTGGTGCTAAGGTTGTGGTTACCGGAATTGCGGGAGAAGACAACAACGGCCACATGACCATCGCCGTGAGAAAATACGAGGTGCTTGAAGAGGAGGAAGAGGAGGAGTTCGAAGAAGAGGAGGAGGAATACGGCGAGGGGGAGGAATTCGAGGAGGAAGAGGAGTTTATAGAAAACGAGGAGTTTGAAGAGGAGGAGTTCGAGGAAGAAGAGGAACCATAGGGGAAAGATCAAGTCACAACAACAAGAGGAAGGGAGCAGAGCCAACCTATGAACGCCAAGAAGACAGAGAGCAGCAACGAAGATGCAGAACCTCCAGGTAGTAGCACGAGCACTACCTGGGCAGATGAGGGTCAACTTAACAGCGAGGAGGGGACCTCATCCGACACACTTTTCGCTCCTCGCAACAGAGTTAATTGGCTGTTCGCCAAGCCCACCAAGCGCACGACCGATTTCGAGACCAGCCGACGATCGGAGCTTTTCCGCAAGACATTTTTCCCCGAGACGAGCATCAGAGATTGGGAGGACTGGCGCTGGCAACTCCGCAACCGCATCACTGGCTTGAATTCGCTTGCGCGAATAATTCGCCTTTCGCTGGATGAGTTGAGTGCCATTGCGCGCTGTGCGGCCCATCCGCCTCTGGCGATCACTCCGTACTACGCCAGTCTTCTCGACGAGAATAACCCGCTACAGCCACTGCGCCGCACGGTTGTGCCCGTCAACGATGAGTATCTGCGTGCGCCGGGCGAAGCCGAGGACCCCCTCGGCGAGGATGCGGACAGTCCGGTTATGGGCTTGGTGCATCGCTATCCGGACCGGGTCCTTTTCCTCGCGACCGCTTTCTGCTCGACCTATTGCCGTTACTGCACGCGTTCGCGCATCTTCGGCCGCAGTCGGCAAAAGCCCTATAGCCGGGAACAGTGGGAACGCGCCATCGCTTACATCGAAGCAACGCCTGCTGTTCGGGACGTTCTTCTGTCCGGCGGTGACCCGCTAACGATGTCGGACAGCAGCCTGGAATGGCTGTTACTGCGATTGCGCCGCATCCCCCACGTGGAATTCCTGCGAATCGGAACGAAGGTGCCCGTCGTTCTGCCGCAGCGCATCACCCCAGCCCTGACGCGAATGCTTAAGCGCTACCATCCCCTTTGGATGAGCATCCACTTTACTCATCCCGACGAGGTCACGCCCGAAGTTTTCCAGGCGTGTTGCCGTTTGGCGGACGCGGGGATACCTCTGGGCAGCCAGACAGTTCTCCTGGCAGGGGTAAACGACGATGTCGAGACGATGAGGCTTTTGGTGCACGGCCTGTTGAGGATGCGTGTCAGGCCATATTACCTCTACCAGTGCGACCCCATCTGCGGTTCCTCTCACTTCCGCACTTCGGTAGAAAAGGGTCTGGAGATAATCAGGGGCCTTCGCGGGCATACGAGTGGATATGCCGTGCCAGCCTACGTGATTGACGCTCCGGGGGGAGGCGGCAAGATACCTTTGTCCCCCGAATACGTCTACGGCCGCGACGGAGACGACCTTCTGGTGGTCAACTACGAGGGGCGGGTTTTCCGCTATCCTGACCCGGGCGGCAAGATTGGATTCGGCTTGGCGTTATCCGGTGGCAATTGCGCTGACAACGTGTACCGTGCGGCGAGTGCTGCTGCGGGCGTAGGGAGTTAGCTGCGAATGCGATTCAGCGGGGCTATTCCCATGAAGATAGGGATCACCTACGACCTTCGTCAGGATTATCTTTCCAAGGGTTACGGCGAAGAGGAGACCGCCGAGTTCGACCGCCCTGACACCATCGAAGCCATCCAGCAGGCTCTGGAAGACCTCGGTTTTCAGACAGACCGCATCGGTAACGTGCACAGCCTGGCTTCGCGTCTTTCGGCGGGCGAGCGATGGGATATGGTTTTCAACATCGCGGAAGGGCTCAAGGGGTTTGGGCGGGAGGCGCAGGTTCCGGCTCTTCTGGAGGCCTACGGTATAGCCTACACCTTTTCCGACCCTCTGGTCCTTTCGCTGAATCTTCACAAGGCTTTGACCAAGCGCGTCGTCCGCGACCTGGGAATCCCAACCGCCGATTTCGCCGTCGTGGAGAGGGACTCCGACATCGCCGGAATTAACCTTCCTTTTCCTCTTTTCGTGAAACCCGTTGCCGAAGGGACGGGAAAGGGGATAACTGGCGCCTCGAAGGTCTCCACGCCGAGCCAATTGGCATCGGCCTGCCGGACGCTCTTGGAAAAATATAAGCAGCCTGTTCTCGTGGAGACGTTCTTGCCGGGGCGGGAATTCACGGTTGGCGTAGTGGGAACCGGGGAAGACGCCTTTGCCATCGGTGTGGTGGAGGTCCTGCTTAAGCACAACGCCGAGAAAGACGCCTATTCGTACGTAAATAAGGAAGAGTGCGAAGAGCTGGTCGAATATAAGCTCGTGTGCGACAGCATGGCAGATAGCGCCAAGCAATTTGCCCTGGCTGCCTGGAAAGGGCTTGGCTGCAGGGACGCCGGCCGAGTTGACTTACGTGCCGACGCCTCCGGCACCCCTAATCTGATGGAAGTCAATCCCTTGCCCGGCCTGCATCCGCAACATTCCGACCTTCCCATTCTGTGCACACTCGTCGGCATCGCCTACCGGGACTTGATACGAATGATAATGCAGTCCGCGATAAGCAGACTCGACGGGTCAGGATTCAACAGCATATCGGGGCGCCCTGCCTCAAGCCGGCCTACCTTCAGCGGGGTGGAGCGAACCGGCTGATCAACCGCCCTTACTGAAGCTGCTCCAACCCGGCGCCGGCCCATGGGACCGCCAGCATCTTGCTGGCTGTCCGGTCGCGAATCCTGCCCCCCGAGGGCGGGACGCCCTCGGGACTGCCCCGTGGAACCCGGGGCGGCCTTATCTCTCTAACCGGCCACGCATTGCCGTCGGGAAGACCGGGTTCGACGGGAGGTTCTCGCCAGTGTCAGAGGTGGCCCGGCTTCGGGTCTCGGCCCAAACCCCAGACCCCCCCAACCCCAGTTCCACTGTTTTTCCTCTTCTCGCTCCCTGGTCGGCTGAAGTACCGGCGCCCCGCAGCCCCGATCGTGATATGCCGGCAGGATGCCAGCGAAACGTTCGAGGAGGCCAGCCTCGGGTAAAGGGGCCGTAGAGACCAGGGGCAAGCGAAGTTTTGCCATTCCATCGCTGAACCAAACGTGGTATGATTCTCTGAGTTGACAGGGAGGGTCGCACCCCTTTCCTTTGCCCCGGCTGCCTGACAGATGGGGAAGGCCGGGCGACGGCTGCGGCTGACTTTATCCGACGTCAAGGGCATTCATCCCGGTGGGGGCGCCCCAGGCATCTTCCGACCGCTCGCCAGCGGATGGTGCCGCGTATTGTTCTGACTGCAGCTTTTTGTTCTTCTGCCTGCGCAGCGGCTTTATCGGTCAAGGGTCGTATGGCGGCGGCCTGACCTCCCCGGTTGCAGAGGAACGGCGGGCCAACATGCTGCCGGCACAGGCCGAACCGTTTTTGGCATAGCAACAGTTCGCATGATAGAGGCTAAAAAGCGTAACCTTCTCGCTCGGGCGCTGAGCGCGGCGAAAGCTGGCGCTGCATCAAACGCGAAGCGCAGCGCCAGCCGTCCGGGGGCTGCGAAGCAGCACCCGTCAACCTCCCAGCGCCTCGCACCCCATAGGGCTCCACACCCGGTGCCCATTTATATTCTTCGGTCAGTCCTCTTCGCGGCGTTCTGCGCATCCATTGCGTTGGGCTCTTGTTCGTCCCCCGGGAAAACCGGCCACGGGACCGCTGGCTCGCCCGGGGGCGCGCCGTTCGTCTCGCATGCGGCCGACCGCAGCGAGCCTGTTTTCGCTGGGCAACCTCCGGAGGCAACTCCCGCCGAGCCGGTAGAGCTGATCGTCCTCCCGGAGGCGGACGAATCGCTTCTGCCGATGGCTGCTCCGTTAGCAGCCAGACTGCGGCACGCGCGCGGCGTCCCGGTTTTGCTCGCCCTGTCGGACACGCCGACGGACGAAGTAGCTGGAGTTATCAAGCGCCTGGCCCCCGGCGGTTGCATTGCCCTATCTTTCTCGCCGGACCGCCTCTCCTCGTGGGGGATCGAGGAGCGGACCGCTGAGACGCTTTTGACGATTTCCCAGCCTACGGATGCGGGCATCCATCTGGCTAAGCGCTTTTGGGGCAAGAGCGAGCGAGTTGTTGCAGCACCCATGGACGACCCGATTGCCGTCATCCTCGGATCCGCACTGTCGGCGCACCTGGCCGTCCCATTCATTCCCGTGCGCGACGACCGGGACGGCCAGATACTTTCGGAGGCTCTCGCGGAACTCGGCGCCGGGCGTATCTTCGTTGTCATCGCTGACGCGAAAGCGGCTACGAGCCGCGTCGGTACAGCGGAGACCGGCGCGCCCGCGTCACGCAGCGGCACGCTGCCGCCATCGTGGGCCGAGTCTTTGGGAGACAGGGCAGAAGTTGTTGATGCCTCGGCGGTACAGAGGCTGGTAATCCAGAAGATTGGAGCTAAAAACGTCCAAAACGTCATTCTGGCTCGAGTCCCGCGCGGCCCGCCCGCTGTAGGCTCCATGTCATGGCTGGCACCGTACCTGAGTCTGATTCGCGGCGCGCCGGTGGTCCTGTGCGATTCCCCGGATGGAAGCGAGGCCGAGGAAAAAGTTGCAGCACTCCTCGGCGAAAATCGGCTGAAGCCGCGGTCAGTGACAATATTGGCGGACTACGATTCCATAGGGGTCATCACGGTGAGGGACGAGGCGGTTCTCGGCGAGTACGAAGTGGAGATCGAACCATGCTCAGGACCAGCGAAAGGTAAGGCGGCCGCATTCGGGGTCGGGCGCATAACCGGTTCGTCGCTGGAGGAGGCATCGGTTCTCATCGCCCGCAACCTCGTAAGGGAGCGCCTCATGGCGGAGACGCCGACGCGGGTCCTTCTTATCGCTAATCCAAAAACGGTATATGCCGCCCTTCCCTTTTGCGAAACTGTCAGCCGCGCCACAGCCGAAGAGTTCAAGAACTTCGGGATAACGATTGACGAGTTCTACGGCAAGGAATCGGGTGACCCAGCTATCTTAGAGGCCGCGGGCAAGGCCGACCTGGTCATCTACCAGGGGCACATCACCGACCTGCAACTATTTGAGAACCCATTTTCTTTCCCGGAGCCGGAAGAAGGTCTCTCCCCTCCCTGGGGGAGTGGCTGGCAAGAGAACCGCACGCTCGCTCCTCTCGTCTTCCCCGCAGAGGGCGAAGTAGACAATGACTACGGACACGACTCACTTGATGCCGACCCCGCGGACAGCGAGGTGGAACCCGCGGACACTTACCACGGGATTGCACAGCCCACGGCGCCTGAGCCGGAAGAATTCACCCCCGATGAATCATCCCAGCACGCTGCGCCGAGAAAGCGCGTCCAACTCGAGAGGCTGCCGCTGCTGGTTTTTCAGAGCTGTCATTCACTGGAGGAGTGGCTGGCAAAAGAGTCCTTCCGGTCAGGCAGTATAGGTGTCATGGGGAGCGTCACAAACGTTCACAGCGCCTCCGGCAGCGCATTCATCAAAGCCTTTTGCGATGGCATGCTCTACCGGGGAGACACTGTCGGGGAGGCTCTCCGCGACGCCCGCAACTACTTCCTGTGCCTTGCCGAACTGAAAGGGAAGCGCGGCCATAAGGAAAAGGCCAAGGTATATCGCGTGGCTCTGAGCTTTCGTCTATGGGGAGACCCGGAAGCCAGAATCCCAATCACCCCTCCGGGGATGCGAGATCTTCCGCCGGTTACGGCAAGGCTTGACGCTGGCAACGGTGTCCACATCCTCGTGCCCGCGCGCCGCTTGCCGGAGTGCCGCACTGAAAAATATTCTGTGCATATCTTTCCAGGCAGCCAACTGGCCGGAATTGTCATGCCCCTCAAGGATAATCTATCACGCGAGCTTATACCGATTTACTTCTTCAGGGTTCCGATGCCAGAGGGCTTCACGGCGCGGGGCTACGCCGGTATTCAACGCCATGGTGACATGACGCCCCGCGCAGCTTTTCTGTCCGACCCGCTGGAGAGGTTCCTATATGTGGTATATTTCCCCGAAAAGGCTAAGGGTCCCGAGCAATTTCTTCTTCACTTCGGTAAATAGATGGACCCAGGCGGCAGCAGTCTGTCTCGGGAAGGAATAGGCGACGATGAGACTCCAAAAGCCGGCAGCGTGGACAGCGCGTCTGCTCGTCCTTTTAGGGGCAGTCTGTGTCTGGATGCGCCTGAAAGCCGGGCAAAACGCTTTCCTCGACTACGGTGGCACCGCGTGGCGCCTCTCGTACGATATTGCGTTCCGTGCGGCCAAGTCGGGCGCAGGGGTCCGCGCTGCCCTTCCGTACAACACAGCGCGCAGCCGGGTTCTTCGGGAGACGTTTTCCTATCCGGGAAGTTCCATGTACGTGGTTCGCAGCGACCAAACGGGAGGAAGGGAAGCGATAACAGTCGCGCTCTCGCCCTCGAAGCGGTCTCGCTTTCTGGCACAGTTTGACATTCAGGTCAGTCCCCGAGGTAAATTGTCTCCGGATTCTTTCAGAGAAGATTTGTCCGAAACCGCCAGGACTCATTATCTCCGACATGAGCAGTACATTCAGACAGCCAGCCCGCCGGTCACTGAGCTGTTGTCCGTGCTTGCTGCAAACAAGGCGTCCGGGAGCGAGTTGCTTGACAGAATCTTTCGGTACTGCTCGGAAGAAATCGCCCCGGGCAGCGACAGTGGCCCTTCGGACGCCGCGGGGACTCTCAAGAACGGCGCCCCAGCGACCCTCGGCCGCGCCAGGGCAATGGTCGCACTTTGCCGGGCAAGCGGCTTGCCGGCGCGCCTGGTGACAGGGTTCGTTCTCGGCGAGGACCTGGAAGCACGACCGCATACCTGGGTGGACGTCCACGTCGGGGGGCAATGGGTCCCATACGATCCCGAAAATGGCTACTCGGCCGAGCTGCCAGCGACATATCTCCCCGTGCAGCGAGACGAGGTCGAGATCGTCAAGGCCTTTGAGAACGAAGCGTTCCACCCGAAATTCTCGATTCATCGCCTTCGTCACGCTCGCGCTGCTGGTTTGCAGGAGAGCCGATTGCTGGAGGTCCTGGACCTGACAAGGCTCGACCCAGGTATGCAGAGGACCCTCTCTCTCCTTCTCCTTTTGCCGGCGGGAGCGTTGGTGACGGCGATCTTCCGAAATTTCATCGGAGTCCAGACCTTCGGCACCTTCGCGCCGGCGCTTCTGGCGATGAGCTTCGTGCACGCGGATTGGCGAACAGGCGTGGTAATATTGATAATGGTGATGGCGGTGGGCCTTGCGGGGCGCGTCCTGCTAAACCATCTGAAACTGGTCATGGTTCCTCGGCTCGGCATTGTTGTGACGCTTGTGGTGCTTTCTCTGGCAATGGTCGTATCCGTTCTGGACTATTTTAGACTGACCCCCGCCTCCGAGGCGGTTTTGCTCCCTATGGTCATCACGACGATGACCATCGAGCGTTTTCATATCTGTTCGGAGGAGGAGGGGCTATTCTGCGCGGTGAAAATCCTCGCTGAAACGTTGTTGGTGGCGCTGTGCTGTTTCCTGGTTCTCCGCCTTGAGACGCTCGGAAGGCTTATGTTAAGTTATCCCGAAGGGGAATTCTTCGTTATAGCCGCCCTGATCGGTGTCGGGCGATATGCCGGGTATCGTCTGACCGAACTGTGGCGCTTTCGCGACATGGGACGGCTTCAACCTCCGGAGGAGACGAAATGACAGGCTTACCGGCGAAACGATTCTGGTCGCGGCCATGGGAACTCCGTCGGCGCTCCGTCCTCGGGATCAATGCCAGAAACATCCATTTCTTGCTCGAGTTGAACCCGCGTGGCTTCTACCCCGCGCTTGACGATAAGGTTCTGACCAAGAAGATATGCGAGAACCAAAAAATCCCCGTTCCGGAAACCATCGCGGTTATCGAACGCAGCGGCGACCTTCGCGGGTTGTTGAACCTGATTGGCGAAAGGCAACAGTTCGTTGTGAAGCCTGCCAGGGGCGCCGGCGGTCGCGGTGTCCTGGTAATCGTTCGCCGAAACGGGACACTATTCGAGACCTCCGACTGCAAGCTTCTATCCCTGGCCGACATGCGATATCACCTTCTGGCGATGCTTTCCGGGTCGTTCTCTCTGGGTGACCGCCCGGACCGGGTGATTGTCGAACAGCGGGTCGTTCCCCACCCGGTCTTCGAGAACTTAGCTATCGGTGGAACGCCCGACATCCGCCTGGTAGTTTATAGAGGCGTGCCGGTGATGGGGATGGTTCGTCTGCCGACGCGTGCCTCTCGTGGAAGGGCCAATCTCCATCAGGGCGCGGTCGGCGTAGGCATAGACATCGCAACCGGCCTCACTTTCGGCGGCGTATACCGCGATCGGGCAATTAGCGTCCACCCCGAGACGGGTCTTCCGATCCAGGGCATCGTGATTCCCTACTGGTCCGAGGTGCTGACCGTCGCGGTCAAACTCAGCAAGGCAGTCAATCTCGGCTACCTCGGCGCTGACATGGTCCTGGACGCGAAGCAAGGACCGCTCATATTGGAAGCGAACGCCCGCCCGGGCCTCTCGATTCAGATAGCGAACCGTTGTGGAATCCTTTCCCGGCTTGAGATGGTTGACGAGCAGCCGGAAAGGGCGCTCAGCCCGGCCCAAAAGCGAGCTCTGGCGGCTGCCCTTCCTGATGCTTCGTAGAAGAGTTCGTGCGAGTGCCGAATTCGCCCGTCGGCGGTGAGTGCCTAAAAACAAAACTTCGGCGGCGCAGCGTCATGAGAGTGGTGGTTTTGCACGGCAGAGTCCCTGAAGGGGCAAGCAGTGATGAACTGGATGTTCTGGTCCAGGTGGAGGCTGTTTCCAAGGCGCTGACTGACCTGGGACATGACACTGTAGCGGCCGCTTTTTCCTTCGACCTGAACGGCGTTATGGAGAGCCTCCGGACAATTCAACCCGACCTTGTCTTTAACATCGTGGAGTCAGTTGAAGGACTTGGCCAGTTCATTTATCTCGCTCCTGCGGTCCTTGATTACCTCAAGCTCCCTTATACCGGCTCCTGCACGGAAGCTATTTTTTTGACCTCCAACAAGCTTCTTGCCAAGAAAGTGCTCAAGGCGTCCGGCATTTCCACGCCGCCGTGGTTTTGCCACGATACTATCAGAGACGGTTCCCTGGCCGCGGAGGGGCCTTTCATAATCAAGTCCGTTTGGGAACATGCCTCCATAGGGCTGAGCGAAGATTCAGTGGTCCATGTGAAGAACCGAGACCACCTTCTCCGTGAAATGCACCGCAGACGCGAGCAACTTCGCGGCAATTGTTTCGCAGAGTCTTATGTTGAAGGGAGGGAGTTCAATCTTTCGCTTTTGGCCGGTGAGAGCGGTCCTGAGGTCCTCCCGCCGGCCGAGATTCATTTCGTCTCCTACGCCCCGGGAACATTGAGAATAGTGGACTATGCCGCTAAGTGGAACGCGGATTCCTTCTCGTACCAGCATACGCCTCGCTCCTTCGATTTTCCTGATGAGGACAAGCCCCTGATGCGCCGGCTCGCAGCCATAGCTAAGAACTGCTGGCACGCCTTCGGACTTCGAGGTTACGCAAGGGTAGATTTCAGAGTTGATCCCCTCGGCAAGCCATGGGTCCTGGAAGTTAACGCTAACCCGTGCATTTCCCCGGATAGCGGCTTCGTAGCTGCGGCCGAGCGCACTGGCCTGAGCTACAAGCAGATTATTGAAAGAATCATTGGCGATTCCTTTCCTCTTCCGCCTTTTCAGTGCACCGCGAGGCCATGCAGCGGCAGGAAAAAACGCAAATCATAGTTGCAAAAGGAGCCGATCGGTTGAAAAGCCATTGCTCCGTAAGCACAGAAGCAGTCACCATTCGCCATACCGTGGCGCGTTCCGACATGGAGAACGTTCGGAAGATCGTCGAGTCCTCCGGCTTTTTTTCCGACGAGGAAGTCGAGATTGCCGTCGAGCTTGTTGAGGAAAGGCTCACCAAAGGGATCCCAAGTGGCTACCATTTCCTGTTCGTTGAAAGCGAAGGTAAGGTGATTGCATACACATGCTTCGGGCGCATTCCCTGCACAAAAGCCAGCTACGACCTCTACTGGATAGCCGTCCACGACGCCTTCCGCGGAAGAGGTATTGGGAAAAAGCTCCTCGCAGCGACTGAGCGAGAAATCGCAGCGCAAGGGGGACAGCGGATTTACATCGAAACTTCTTCGCGTCAAAAGTACGAGCCAACCCGTTCCTTTTACGAACACTGCGGTTATAAACAGGAAGCCGAGTTAAAAAACTTCTACTCGCCCGGCGACGCCAAGGTCGTCTACGTCAAGGAAATCAACCCTTCCGAGCCGTGTAGCACTCTGGATGAAGCAACTTCGCGGTGAAAGCCCACCTACGGAGCACGGCAACTTGGCTGAAACGTCCCCCAGGTCGGTGCGCTCGTGGCACGGGCGTCCCGCCCGTGAACACTTCCATGGGCAAGATGCCCATGCCACTGCACATTCGAGCCTTTCCGAATGAGCTCGTAGCGGTGAAACGCCGCCTTTCTTCGGTGCGATCCGGCGTAGTAACACGCCGTTGGTCAGGCGCGTCTCGGCGCATACCAAAGTGCGATCGCACGGATTTCCGATCTTCGACCTACGAACCGCCGTGAACGCTCTTCGTGGAGAAAAGTTCGAAGATTTTCCTTGACAGTCGCAGGGCTGTGTTGCTTTATTAAATCGAAAGTGGCCATAGATCCGAGCGCTCCGAATTTCGGCGTGTTGCGAGTCCTTTCCGCAGCACAGGTGCTGTGCAGGGAAGGGCTTTTTTATTGAGCGGCTAATTCGCCCTGTGGCGGAGCACGAGGCTTCCTCATTCTGGGCCGCCAATTCGCATAGTACTCGCTGTCCCGAGGCATCGTGCTTCCTCCGGTCAGCATCCCAGGTTGCCCGTCGGTGAGGCCCTTCGTCAAAGCACCGGATGTTTTCGCGCCGCAGAAAACAACGTACTGCACTGGATGCCTTCGCAAGCATCTCTCTGCCACAAGGAATAGAAAGCAACCAAACGTGTCGTCCCGATGACCAAGCGACGTAACAAAGTGCTGGTGGTTTTTGGCACGCGGCCCGAGGCCATCAAGCTCGCCCCAGTTATCCGACAACTTCGAGCACGCAAAGGTTCGTTCACCTGTCGGGTCTGCGTGACGGCGCAACATCGGGAGATGCTCGACGACATACTCCACCTATTCAGGATCAAACCTGACCACGAACTGGCGATAATGCGTGCCCAGCAGGGTCTTGCCGAGCTGACGTCGAGAGCGCTCGAGGGGCTTGACCGGGTCTACGAGAAGGAGAAGCCCGACGTTGTTCTGGTTCAGGGCGATACGACCACTACCTTTTGCGGGGCTCTGGCTGCATATTACCGAAAGATTAAGGTCGGGCACGTGGAGGCAGGTCTCCGCACACGCAACAAATATGCGCCTTTCCCGGAAGAGATAAACAGAGCGATTGTCACGCGAGTGGCGGACTATCACTTCGCGCCTACCGAGCAGGCCAAACGAAACCTCCTCGCCGAGGGGGTGGCCGAGGAGGACGTCGTGGTGACCGGAAACACCGTCGTGGATGCCTTGCTCTGGATGCGCCAAAAGGTTCGACGGCGCAAGCCCGCACTTCCTGATGCCCTTGAGAAGGTGCTTGATGGAAAGCGACTCGTTTTGGTGACAGGCCATAGGAGGGAAAGTTTCGGCAAAGGCCTGGAGCAAATCTGCCTGGCAATAAGACGGATTACCGAGGAGCATCACGACGTGTGCGTCGTCTATCCGGTTCACCTGAATCCGAACGTGCAGAAACCCGTGATGCGTATTCTCGGCTCCTCGCCTTCGATTGTCCTGCTGAAGCCTCAGCCCTATGATATATTCGTCTGGTTGATGGATAGAGCGGAAGTGATATTGACCGATTCCGGCGGCGTTCAGGAAGAAGCGCCTTCTCTCGGCAAGCCCGTTCTGGTCATGCGCGAGGTAACCGAAAGGCCGGAGGGACTCAATGCAGGAGTCGCCGAACTCGTCGGAACAGACCCGGACAGAATATGCTGTGCTGTGGCTCGCTTGCTGAAGAAAGCCGCGCACGGCCACGCCAAGAAGATTAAGTCTAATCCCTACGGCGACGGCCAAGCCGCGCTCCGCGTTGTGGACGCTCTCGTCGAGAGGTTTACGACAAACGACGACAATAAGGTTAGCAGATTCTCCTCATTGTAAAAGCGGTTTCCTGGTGTTTTGCCTGACCGCAAGCGTCGTCCGATTTCTCCGTGTGACGAGATGGATGCGAAGGAGAGTCCCAGCGGCACAACTTCTCCGGCAGGACGTGTTTGGCGGCGATGAGACATGCTCGCATTTTGCGGACCAAAGAACTGCTCTTGGCTCAACTGGCTTTGCGTTCAGTTTGAGTCCCCTGAGGCGTCCGAGGCACTAAGTTCTTGACAGTGCGTGCATAACTTTGGCATTCTAAAGCGGTTGTCTTGCAGAGGCTGTCAGTTGTGGGAGGGCGTTGCTGCAAGCTGCTGAGGAGTCCGGCCGGTCGTCGGCGGAGGAAAGGAGTAGTCTCATAAAGGGCGACCGGGGCTGCTCGAACCGACCGCACCGCGCGAGGATGTGGCTGTTCCTCCCACCAGCCTGCCATAATTGTGTGTCACTTTGCAGGTAGGTTAGCGCGTTTCTGTGTAACTGAGAGAGCGGAGCTGTCGAGAAATGTGGCGGGTTCTCCCCTGCATTCCACTCCCCCTCAGAGAGTGTAATCATCGGTCTTTCTGAATCATGGAGGTCGGTCTGGTCTTATGGATGTTGATTGGAGCAATTCCTGCGTTATGGTCACCGGCGGTACTGGTTCCTTTGGCAGGGCAATGACGAGATTCCTCCTCCAGGAATATAACTGCAGGAGAGTGGTCATCTTCAGCCGCGATGAGCTCAAACAGTTGAACATGCGAGAGGAGTTCGGCGACCACCCTGCGCTGCGTTTCTTCATCGGAGATGTTCGTGACATGGAAAGGCTGAGGTTGGCGTTGCGCGGTGTGGACATCGTTTTCCACGCCGCGGCACTAAAGCAGGTGCCCGTGGCTGAGTACAATCCGTTCGAGGCAATCCTGACCAACATTGTCGGTGCCGCCAACGTTATACGCGCTTCCCTTGATTGTGGGGTTAAGAGAATCGTTGCCCTCAGCAGCGATAAGGCCGCTAACCCCATTAACCTCTACGGCGCAACCAAGCTCTGCGCCGATAAGCTGTTCGTGGCGGCAAATTCTTATGTCGGCGAGTTGAAAACCCGCTTCGCCGTCGTCAGGTATGGAAACGTCGTCGGCAGCCGTGGCAGCGTCATCCCTCTCTTCAAGGAAAAACGGAAAACTGGTGTCCTCCCCATCACCGACCAGAGGATGACCCGCTTTTGGGTCACTCTCGACCAGGCCGTTCGCTTCTGCTTGAGGTTCGCCGAGCTTATGCGGGGAGGGGAGATATTCGTGCCGAAGATCCCGAGCATGCGAATCGTTGACCTTGCCCGGGCGGTTGCGCCTGAGTGCAAGCACGAGATTATCGGTATCCGGCCCGGCGAAAAGCTCCACGAGATCCTGATATCGGAAGATGACGCCCGCATGACGCTTGAGTACGAGGATTACTTCGTGATTCAGCCTCACTATCACATGTGGGCTGACCTCGAATATGGCCAGCCCGACGGAGGACAGCCTTGCAGGGATGGATTCCGCTACAGCAGCGATACGAACACCCAATGGCTTTCCGCCGAAGAACTGCGCGCCATGGTTTAGGAAAAAAGGAGTTGGAGAGTGCGCGACGAGCTTGCCATAAACGGCGGCAGGCCGGTCCGGGATAAAATTCTGCCTTATGGCAGGCAGTGCCTGGATGAAGACGATGTCCAAGCCGTGGTCTCGGTGCTCAGGTCGGACTGGCTGACCACGGGGCCGAAAGTATCGGCCTTCGAGGAGGCTTTTGCGGCATTCGTCGGCGCAAGGGACGCCGTGGCTGTCTGCAACGGAACGGCGGCGCTGCACGCGGCTATGTACGCTGTCGGTATCGGCCCGGGCGACGAGGTGATTGTCCCGCCGATGACCTTTGCAGCCACCGCCAATTGCGTTGTCTTCCAGGGAAGCACACCGGTCTTCGCGGATGTAGAGCCTGACACGCTCTTGCTCGACCCAGGCGAGGTCGAGGCAAAGATTACCTCGAGGACGAAGGCGATTATCGCGGTGGATTATGCCGGCCAACCTTGCGATTACGACGCGGTCCGGGACATTGCCGAGCGACACGGTCTGACTTTGGTGGCCGATGCCTGCCACGCCCTCGGCGCCACTTACAAAGGACGCCCCGCTGGCTCCCTCGCAGACCTGAGCGTCTTCAGCTTCCATCCGGTCAAGCATATCACCAGCGGTGAGGGCGGCATGGTCACTACCGACGACCCGGACCTCGCTCGCCGGATGCGGGTTTTTCGGAATCACGGTATCACTACCGACCATCACCAGCGGGCGCAAAAGGGTTCCTGGTTCTACGAGATGGTTGACCTCGGACATAACTACCGCCTCACTGATTTCCAGTGTGCGCTGGCGATGAATCAGTTGCGGAAACTCCCGGAATGGGTCGAGCGGCGTCGGGCGATTGCTCGCCGCTACGATGCGGCTTTTGCCGGGTTGGACGCCGTGGAGCCGCTGGCAGTCCGAGACAACGTTTCTCACGCCTATCACCTTTACGTGGTAAAAATAAACACGGCGAGGCTCGGCGCGACGCGGGCGGAGGTGTTCGCGGCCCTGCGTGCAGAAGGGATCGGCGTCAACGTCCACTACATCCCGGTCCATCTTCACCCTTATTACCGAGAGCGCTTCGGCTATCGAGGCGGAGAATGCCCCGTCGCGGAAGACGCATACGAGCGGTTGATCAGTCTGCCGATGTTTCACGGGATGACCGACCAGGATATCGAAGACGTGATTCGGGCTGTTCGCAAAGTGGTGAGTTCTTATGCCAGCCGCTGCTCGTGAACCCCGCCCGAAGGCGGGGCTGCGCTCCCTGGTGATAGGCTGTGGTTCCATCGGCAAACGACACGTCGGTAATCTCGTCGCCCTCCACGCAGGGGAAGTGTTCGCTTTTGATCTGCGGAGCGAGCGCCGAAACGAAGTAGCGTCAACGTTTGGTGTCAAAATCTTGGGATGTCTCGAGGAGGCGTGGGAGTATCATCCGGACATCGCCCTGATTACAGTCCCTACCAGCGTGCACGTTCCGGTGGCATTGGAGGCTGCTCAACACCGCTGCCACTTGTTCATCGAGAAACCTTTATCCGACCGACTGAATGGTATTGACCAACTCTACGAGGCCGCAGAAGAGCATAAGCTCATCACTATGGTCGGCTGCAACATGCGGTTCCATCCGGGACCGGTCACGGTTAAGAAGCTCATTGACGGGGGCCTCATCGGGAAAGGGATTGCCGCCCGCATCCAGACCGGCTCTTATCTCCCCGACTGGCGGCCTGACCAGGATTACAGGGAAAGCCCGAGCGCTTCAGGAGACCAGGGAGGCGGGGCCATACTGGACTGCATTCACGAGCTTGACCTTGCGCTGTGGTACTTCGGCCCCGGCGAGGTAGTGGCTGCTGCCATTTTGCCAGCCGACAGCATCGGATTGGAAGTCGAGGGACTGGCCGAGATTCTCATCCGGCACGAGTCGGGGGCGTTGTCTTCCGTTCACCTGAATTTCGTCCAACGTGACTACCGCCGCTGCTGCCAGATTATCGGCACGGGTGGAAGCCTTTACTGGGACTTCGAGGACGGGAGGGTGCGCTGCTATTTGCCCGGCGGCGAAAGGCGAGTGTTTAGCCAGCCCCCAGGATGGGAACGAAATCGGATGTTTGTGGACGAGCTAACGTACTTTCTTCGCTGCGTGCGGGACAGGACGCCGACGTTCAATGGTCTTGAGAATGGCCTGGCGGCGCTTCGTCTGGCGCTGAAAGCCAAGGAGTACGCTCAGCGCGCAAACGAGAAAGACTTTGCATGAACCCGCTCTGCGTTATTCCCGCGCGCCGAGGCTCGAAGCGGTTACCCCTCAAGAACATCCTGCCCCTGGCGGGCAAGCCGATGCTGGCGTATTCCGTAGAGGCTGCGTTAGAGAGCGGCTTGTTCGACCCGGTCTTCGTCTCGACGGAAGACGAAGAGGTCGGGAGAATCGCCGAGAGGTATGGAGCAGCAGTCCATCCGCGCCCGCGCGAGCTCGCAGACGATCTTGCAAGTGCAACAGACGTCTGCATTGATGCGTATCAAGCGCGCCGGGCGGCTGGCGACCTTTACGACGTCATTGTCTGCCTCCAACCCTCATCGCCGCTTCGCACGGCGCAGGATATACGCGGCGCATGGGAGAAGTTTGTGGCAAGCGGCGCCGACTTCTTGGTCTCCGTAACGCCCATAGACCCGCACTACTTCCACTGGGCTGTGGAGGAGAAAGACGCCTGGTGGCAGATGGTTTTTGGCGACAAGTACATGACGGAGCGACAATTGTTACCTCCAGTCTATCGCCCGAATGGTTCCATAAAGGTCGGCCGTAGCGACGAGCTGGTCAAGCACCGGAATTTCTTCGGCCCGAGACTCACCGTCTATGAGATGCCGGAAGAGCGCAGCTTGCACGTAGCTACGCAGTTCGATTTCGATCTGGCGGAGTTCCTTTTGTCTCGCAGAAGGGGAGGGTAGGCCTCAATTCGTGGTTGGCCTATTTGCACCCGTGAGTCATCGCACGCTGCCAGCAGGTGCACACTGAGCGTGGAATTTGCAAGCCTGCTAAAGGAACAAAGCGCGGCACCAGTAACGGCGGTGGTCAGTTTCCCAATAATTTGCTTTAGGTCCCGGCGCTCTGAAAGCGCCTATGTTTCAGATGCGCAAGGAGATTCTGATGACTGAACCGCAGAGCGTGGTTTCTTCAGGAGAAGAGCTGTACAGGAAAGCCCGAAAAAGAATCCCCGGGGGCACCCAGCTTCTTTCAAAGCGCCCTGAGATGTTCCTGCCGGAGCAATGGCCGAGCTACTATTCCAGGGCTAAAGGTGTGGAAACCTGGGGACTGGATGGCAAGAAGTATATTGACATGAGCTACTGCGGCATCGGGGCAACCGTTCTGGGTTATGCTGACCCCGATGTGGACGAGGCGGTGCGAGAGGTTATCGCGCGCGGTTCAATGGCTACTCTGAATTGCCCCGAAGAAGTGGAGCTGGCGGAGCTGCTCTGTGAACTCCACCCCTGGGCGGACATGGTTCGTTATGCACGTTGCGGCGGGGAAGCGATGGCCATTGCCGTTCGTATCGCACGAGCGAGCACCGGCCGCGATAAATTGGCATTCTGCGGCTATCACGGCTGGCACGATTGGTATCTTTCCGCGAACCTGGCCGAGGAGAATGCTCTCGACGGACACCTCCTTCCCGGATTGCAGCCCGCGGGTGTGCCGCGCGGCTTAGTCGGGACAGCCCTTCCCTTCCGCTACAACAGGATAGATGAACTGGAAGGCATAGTCTCCGCCCACGGCAGTGAGCTGGCGGCGATTGTAATGGAGCCGGTGCGAAATCAACACCCTCAGCCAGGTTTTCTTGAGCGCATCAGAGCGATTGCCACAGAAATCGGGGCCGTCTTGGTCTTTGATGAAATCACCGCTGGCTGGCGATTGAATACGGGAGGAGTTCATCTCCTTTACAACGTGGTGCCGGATATTGCAGTTTTCGCCAAGGCTATGAGCAACGGCTATCCTATGGCAGCCATCATCGGAATTGAGGAGGTGATGCAAGCGGCGCAGAGCAGCTTCATCAGCAGCACTTACTGGACCGAGAGAATTGGCCCGACGGCAGCGCTCGCAACCATTCTCAAGCACAAACGCTGCAACGTGCCGGAGCATCTCATTAAGGTCGGGGAACGCATTCAGTCCGGTTGGCGAGCCGCGGCCGACGCTACCGGGCTTGCAGTCACCGTCACCGGCATCCCGCCGCTCAGCCATTTCTCGCTCGATTACGAGAACGCACAAGCGATCCGGACGTTGTTCACTCAGATAATGCTCGAGAAAGGATTCCTGACCACAAACGCCTTCTATGCGACTTACGCCCACCAGGACTCCCACGTAGAAAAGTACCTGGAAGCGGTTGAAGAAACGTTTCGTCATCTCTCCGAAGCCATCGAAAGGGGTGAAGTCGAAAGACGTTTGAAAGGCCCTGTCGCTCACTCGGGATTCCGACGGTTGACGTAGCTCGTTCCTCACATGAAAAGGCGTCGCTGACGCGACGGGAATCGCGGGTTGTTGTGTTGACCGGGAGAGCGCAGGTGGAAGGTTTTCTCGCGTTAAGTAGTCTCGCCCGAACCTCTGTTTCGGGCCATGTGCCTCTCACGGGAGGGCCGCCCAGGCGGGCTTGGTGCTGTTGACGCGGCTGTGCAACTGCCTTTTACGCGTGGCGTCCACTCAACCGCGTTTTCCAGTAATTGTTTCGCTGATGTTTTCCGGACGTTCCCGGCGAGATGCCCTGACCTGGCGCTTCGGCCGAGGAAATGCCGCGTCATGGGGGAACGAGCGATGAGCCACAGTCAGGAGGCCAGTGAGGATATTCGTGCCTTCTGGAACAACCGTGCTGGATTGGGCCAATGTGCCGGCACCAGAGATGTGATTGCCAAACAACTCGAAATCGAGGCAATTGCCGCATACGTTCGCGATGGCATGCGAATCCTCGACGCCGGCTGCGGCACCGGGGAGACCGCAATTGAGTTGGCGCGACGGTATTGCGTGGAGGTGATAGGGATAGATTTCGCGGAGAAAATGGTCGCCTCTGCAAGGGGAATGGCGGCAGGGCAACATCTCAGGGGGTGCGTAACATTCCAGGTAGGTGATGTGCGAAACTTGGCACACTTCTCTGAGAAGTTCGACTTGGCTTACACGGAACGCGTTTTGATCAATCTTCCGGATTGGGAGACTCAGAGACAGGCAATTGTGAGCATCGCCAATTCGCTCGTCCCCGGTGGCTTGTACGTCATGTGCGAGAACAGTCAAGACGGCCTGGAGAAGACTAACTTCTTTCGTGAGCAACTGGGATTATCAAGAATAACCGCGCCCTGGCACAATCGCTATCTCCGAGATGCCGAACTGCGGCAGACCACATTCCCCGGTCTGGAACTCGAGGGCGTCGTTTACCACAGTTCAACATACTACTTTTTAAGCAGGGTGGTGAATGCCTGGCTGGCGGCGCAGGAGGAGAAGGAACCTGACTATTGTGCTCGCATCAATCAACTGGCGCTCCATTTGCCACCCATTGGAGACCTGGGGCAGGGCAGAACCTGGTTGTGGCGAAAAAAGGGTGTTAGAAACCAAGCTTGCTGAAAATCTGCTACGCGGTCAAGACATACAAGCAAGAAGAGGCTGACGCTCTCGCGAGGACATGGGCGGAGAATTTTTTGGTTCCGAGACAGTTATTCATCTGATTCAAGGGAGACGACTCCAGGTTGGTCCTTCGATTGATAGAACAGGAGAATAGGTTATGAAGATAGGGGCTTTGGTTCCTGTTCGCTTGGCTTCGGAGCGATTGCCGGGCAAGGCGCTGCTGCCAATAGTCGGTCGCCCCATGATCGCTCATTTGCTGGACCGCCTTTTCGCATCGCGTTACCTATCGCCCGAGCGCGTCGTTGTGTGCACTACTGAAGACGGAAGCGATGACCCGCTTGTCCCCGCCGTCGAGGCAACAGGGGCTCACGTTTTTCGGGGGAGTCGCGATGACATCGTTGACCGCTTCCACAGAGCTGTGGAGGCTTTTGGCTTCGACGCAGTGATTCAGGCCGATGGCGATGACCCCTGCACTGACACTTTGTACATGGACCTCTGCATGGACCGCCTGCTCGCCGATGATTCCCTCGGGATAGTGGTTGCCGAGGGACTTCCGCTCGGTCTGGCCTCGAAGGCAATCCGTGCTTCGGCGGTCCGAACCGTCTGGGAACACCACCTGTCGGAACGCAACGACACCGGCTTTATCATCTACTTCACCCGGACCGGATTGTGCAAGAAGGGCGTAGTGCGTCCAATCTCGCCAGGCCATCAGCACGACACCGCTCGTCTGACGTTAGATTATCCGGAGGACCTCGCTTTCTTCCGCGCGCTGTTCAAGGAGTTGTACAGGGAGGGAGAGGTCTTCGGGGTGGAGGAGATTGTCTCGCTTCTTCGTCAGCGACCCGACCTTCTTGCAATGAATGCGTGCCTGGACGAGCGCTACTGGCAGCGCACGCGGGAACTGGCACAGCTCCAGTACCGGGTCGGCGATAAGACCTACACGGTGGAGGTATGATGCGCTTTGGTGTCATTGGTCTGGGCTCAATGGGAAAACGCCGCGTGCGCGACTTGCTATCCTTGGGGCACGAGGTGGTCGGTTTTGACGTGCGCCCGGACCGCAATAAGGAAGCAGAAGATATGTTTGGCATCGGCACGGCGCCGGACTTCGAGGGGATGGTGGCCGCGGGCGCCCAGGCGCTTGTAATCTCTACCCCACCTGACCAGCACCTGACGTACTACGAGCGCAGCTTTGCCGCTCGCCTGCCCTTTTTCAGCGAGGCGAACATCCTGACGCCGAGAGCAGAGTGGTTCGCCGAACGAGCAGCCGAGAGCGGCGTGCGCAGCTATCCATCCGCGACATGGAAGTTCTATCCTTTATTCAGCCTCCTCGGCGACCAGTTGCTGGAGATAGGTCTCGACCAGGTCAACTCCGTGCATTATCACTACGGCGGCTATCTCCCCTTCTGGCATCCCTGGGAACGCTATGACGAGTTCTACGCTGGCCGCAGCCGCCATACGTGCGCAGCCAGGGAGATGGTGCCCTTCGACATGGAGTGGCTCTGCTCGGTCTTCGGCCGCGTCACAGCCATTTGCTGCGTCCGAGATAGGCGCGCCGAATGGACGACGGACATTGACGACACATACCTCCTCCTATTGGAGTTCGAGTCAGGCTTGCGAGGCAGCTTGCTCGTCGAACTCCATCAGGTAGCGCCGTTCAGGGTCGGCCGGGTCGCCTGCCGCAGGCACAGCTTCCTCTTAGACATGGCTGCTCATGAGCTCCGTCGTTACGACCTTGAGGGCGATAGCTGGCGCATCATCAAACCGCCTGGGATGCGTACCTTCAGCTCGTTCGACTTCGAGCAAGTTTACCTCGGCGAGATCAAGGCCTTCGTGGAAGCCCTCGAAGGCCGCAGGACCTATCCAAAAAGCTGGGCTGACGACCGCCATCTGTCGAATATTCTCTACGCAGCCGAAGAAAGCTGGCGGCGCCGAAGCTGGGTGTCCATCGTCGAGGTGGAACCTCTCTACGACGGACGTTCTCTGATAACCGCTTAGTCTCGTTCGACCGATGCCTCAATTTGACACTTTACTCGTTCGCGCTGACGCCGGCGCCCATATCGGCACAGGTCACCTGATGCGCTGTCTCGCCCTGGCAGAGGCCTGGAGAGCCCGCGGCGGCCACGCGATTTTTATCACCGCATGTGAAAGCGACGTTTTGCGCCGCCGCATATTGGAGGAGGGCTTCCACGTGGCTACTTTGAAGTGGTCGCATCCTGACCCTTCCGATTGGGAAATGACTTCGGAGCTTCTTGCAGAGCATCCCGGCGCCTGGACTGTCCTTGACGGTTATCATTTTGACCCGGCGTACCAGCAACGGGTCAGGGAAGCCGGACATCTCCTCCTCGTCATTGACGACATGGCTCACCTCGATTGCTATCACGCTGACGTGGTGCTCAATCAGAATCTCAACGCCGAGCAGTTGCACTACTCATGCGATCCAGAAACTCGCCTGCTCCTGGGGACAAGATATGTGCTGCTGCGTTCCGAGTTCCTGACCTGGAAAGGGTGGCGGCGGCAAATACCGGACGCCGCCCGCAAAGTCCTCGTCAGTCTCGGCGGCAGCGACCCGGATAACGTTACCCTGAAAGTCATCCGTGCCTTGCAGCGGCTCGGCCCGGAAGGGCTCGAATCCATCGTCTGCGTCGGCGCAAGCAACCTTCACTATCGAGAATTGGAGCTTGCCGTTCGAGATTCGACCTTCCCAATTCGCCTGGAAAGGAACGTTTCCAATATGCCCGAACTGATGGCGTGGGCAGATGTAGCCATTTCAGCAGGCGGGAGCACCTGCTGGGAACTTGCCTTCATGGGGCTGCCTAACATCGTCCTGGTGTTGGCGGAAAACCAGCGAGCCGTCCCTGAAGGGCTGCAGGACCACGGCGTCGCAGCCAATCTCGGGTGGTTCGCATCCGTCTCGGAAGGACGCCTCGCCCAGGCGCTCGCCGACATGCTGCACGACTCAAATTGCCGTCGAGAAATGAGCCAGCGCGGGCAAAGGCTCATAGACGCTGGTGGCGTCGAGCGCGTCCTCGACGTAATGCAGGAACAGGTTCTATGCAGGAAGTCCGCATCGGAGAATCCATAGTCGGCGACGGCCATCCCTGCTTTGTTATCGCTGAGGCAGGCAGCAACCATAACGGCAGCCTCGAGCAGGCGAAGCGATTAATAGAGGTCGCTGCTTCGGCGGGCGCAGACGCGGTGAAGTTTCAGGTTTTCCGCGCCGACAGGCTCTACCCCAAAAGTGCCGGTCTGAGCCGCTACCTGAATATGCCCAAGCCCATCTACGACATCATCGCCGAGATGGAAATGCCCTATGATTGGCTCCCGGAATTGCGGTCCTGCTGCCGGGAGAAAGGGCTCGTCTTCGTCTCCTCGGTTTTCGACGAGGAATCGGCCGACAGGCTCGATCCGCACGTTGAAGCCTTCAAGATTGCCTCTTACGAGATGACGCACATTCCCCTCGTCCGTTACGTCGCAAGGAAAGGTAAGCCGGTCATCATCTCGACGGGAACCGCCAGCCTGAACGAAGTGGCGGACACTGTGGATGAATTTCGCCGCACCGGCAACGATGCTCTGATTTTAATGCAGTGCACCGCCGCCTACCCGGCACCTCTCGAATCGCTCAACATCCGCGCGATAGCGACCATGAAGTCAACCTTCGGGGTTCCCGTGGGGCTGTCCGACCACTCCCGCGACCCTCTCACGGGCCCTCTCGCTGCGGCGGCCGCAGGCGCTAATTTGATCGAGAAGCACTTCACCCTCAGCAATGAGCTGCCCGGGCCTGACCATCGCTTTGCCATCGAACCCCCGGAGCTGCGCCTGATGGTCGAGAAGGTGCGGGAGGTGGAGAAGGCGCTGGGAACCGGCGAGAAAGTCGCCCACCCAGTTGAGGCGGAGCTGAAAGGGTTCGCCCGGCGCAGCATATTTGCCGTCCGGGATATTGCAAAAGGCGAGGCCCTCACCAGAGACAACGTCGCCGTTTTGCGCTGCGGTAATCTTGCGCCCGGGTTAGAACCCGCAGAATTCGACAAGATATTGGGGAAGCGCGCCCAACGCAACATCCAGACCGAATCCGCCATTCGGAAGGAAGACTATGCTTGAGGGGACATCGAGCGAAGTGAGGCTCCGCCCCGCTGCCCCAGATGACTGCCGGCGTATCTGGGAATGGCGAAACGAGCAATCCACTCGCGAAGCCTCTTTCAACAAAGACCCCATCCCTTTTGAGGAGCACGAGCGCTGGTTCGGGCAGAAGATGACCGACCCGCTGACACGCATATTCGTTGTTCTCAACCGCGACGGCCAGGAAATAGGCTATCTCCGATTTGACATTACAGGAGACGAGGCGGAGATCAGCATCAGTATTGATAGAACTCAGCGCGGAAAAGGATATGGCATCGCAGCGATCAAAATCGGATCGGACCAAATCCTCGCAACGGAACCCGTCCGTAGAATTGTGGCTCGCATCCTTCGCGGTAACGATGCTTCCATTGCTGCGTTTCAGCAGAGCGGATTCGTTTTGCGTGGATACAACCAGACTGTGGGTGTAGATGCCTGTGAGCTGACCTACGAAGGTAGCTCCGATACGTCGCCGGGGCCGAGGGACGCGACGCACTCACACTGACCCACTCCTCGCGGAGTTCCGTGTGAAGATATAGGCATCCAACGTGTGATTCAGTTTAGCCGAAGTGCAGAAAGGCGCTTGGAGAGCGAATACGAAATGCGAACTGCTCGAAAGTCATTGAAGACCATCAGAGTCGGAATCGTCGGTTGCGGCCGTATCGCCAGGCATCATTTGCGATTCATTTCCGAAATAAAGAACGCAGAAATCGTAGGGCTTGCAGACCTCGATTTGGCTCAGGCTCGCTCCCTGGGAAAAATGTATGGTCTGCGGAACATCTATTGCTCCCTCGAACATTTGTTGGAATCGCAAGCTATCGATGTGATTCACGTTCTGACTCCCCCGCAACACCACTATGCCCAGGCCATGGCTGCAATCCAGCGGGGAATCAACGTGTTGGTGGAAAAACCAACGGCCCTGAGTGTCAAAGAAGTTGAAGATATGTACGAGAAGGCAGCCGAGATGGGGGTATCCATTTGCCCGGATTTCACGCAACTGTTCAACCCTCTTACGAAACGGATGATATCTCTTATGGAGAGCGGCTCCTTCGGCGACGTCATCCACTGCGAATGCAATGTGAGCTTAGACTTGAACACTCGCGATGTGCGAGAGGCGAAAGGCATTCACTGGAGCTACCAATTGCCAGGGGGCATACTCCATAATACGATTTCGCATCCGCTGTATCTCACACTTTATTGGACAGGCGCCCCAAAGAGAATAACCGTTTATCCAAGGTCGTTTGGCTCGCTCCCCCAAGACCTGACAGACCATTTGGATATATTGATTGAGGGCGATTCTGCTAATGGGCACTTGACCGTGTCCGCAGTTACGAAGCCGCGATCATACTATGTTCAGCTATTTTGCGAAAGAGGCACCGTAGCGGTTGATTTTGAAACGTTGTCCATTCTCGCCGAGCCGGTTCGGCGCTTGCCAAGATTTGTGAACCGACTTTTTTCAAACGTTGCTCGAGCCGACCAGCTCCTGACCAACAGCCTCAAGACAGCCGTTGGCTTCCTCGCGAAAACTGTAGTTCCGTATGACGGTCTGAGGGTGCTCATCCGCGAGTATTATGACTGCATTCGCGCAGGAGCGCCTCCTCCCGTTTCGCGCAGACTAACAGAGGAAGTTAGCCGGGCGGAAGAAGAGATATTCGCTCATGCCGGCAGAGTGCATCTCGACCGCCGTCCGTCTGCGTCAAGGCAGTCCGCGACGAAGTTCCCTGAGCGCATACTGGTCAGCGGTGCCAGTGGCTACGTCGGCTCCCAGCTTGTCCGACAATTAGTCGAGAACGGATATTACGTCAGAGCATTCGTCAGACAGGTCAGCCATACAAGTCAACTGGAGAAGTTGGGGGTTGAGATAATGTACGGGGATGTGCGCGATTACCACAGCGTGCGCGCCGCCATGGAAGGTATGAATGTCGTTGTGCATGCCGCAGCCGCTCTGAGTGGCACAAGGGATTTCATCGCTGACACTACGGTTCGTGGAACAGAGAATGTCGCAAGGGCGGCCGCAGAGGCAGGTGTCAGCCGCGTCGTGTATATAAGTTCGGTGGCAATTTACGATTACCTTTCAATGACCGAGGATGCCACAATAACAGAAGAAACCGGCCTCGAGGAGCAGCCTCAGCTCAGGGGGGCGGCAACTTTGGGGAAGCGGCTGGCCGAGGATATTGCCCTGGCTAAACTGGCTGACGACAATCCATCGTGGACGGTTGTACGGCCTTCAAGCATTTTTGGCAACGGTCGCCGCGGCCTTACCATGTTAGGAAAGCAAGTAGGGAAGTTGTTAGTGTGTTTCGGTAGGCGCGATAAGCTCTTACGCCTGATTCACGTTCGTGACGTGAGCTCTGCTATCATCAGAATTATACAGACCAATACCACACGAGGGCGGAAGTACACTCTCTCCCATCCCGATAGGCTGACAGTTCGGGAGTTCCTTCGAGAATATCGCCGCAGCGGTCAAAACCGCAAAATCCATCTCGTGTGTTTGCCCTATCGGACGTGCCGGGTCCTCTTCGGCTTGCTCGGGATTGCATTGCGGATCGCCGGCAAGCGTATGGGGATGAACAAACGCAGGGTTGCATACGCCTGCCGGAGCGCAAGAGTTGGTTGCGAATCTCTCAGAAGAGACACCGGGTGGCAGCCAAGCGGTGGTCTCGTGGCCCAGTTGATGGCTGAGGCATGATTTCAAACATACCGTCGGCTGGGGTCCCTCTCGTTCGTCTTCGGTGGAATTCGATGCGTGCGCTCGTGGCTACCTCATAGGAACCCAGCCTTGAACAGACCACATTTTGCTGCCAGTCGCTCGGTCTGATTTTCTTGTTGGCTTGACCCCGAATGTCATCAATCGCACCGCAGGAGTTAGTGGAATCGAACGGCCTGCAGTATAAAGGAGGGATGGGGCTGTTTGAAAAGCTAAAGCGCCTCTTTGGCCATTCGATTGTGTATACGGCGGCTCGAATCGTCGAGAAAGGTGGAGCATTTTTCCTCATCCCGCTGTATGTCAGTCAACTGGATAAGGCCGAATTCGGTATCCTGGGAATCGCGAACACACTCTACTTCATCCTTCTTATTCTGGCCAATCTCGAACTCTATGGGGCGGTTGTTCGCTTCTACTACGATTACCGCAGCGATGAAGAAAAGCTGCGTGAGTATGTCGGCACGACCGCTGTTTCCTGGCTCGCGTGGAACGTCAGTTTCGGCTTGTTAATCCTTGCTTTTGGGCCGGCCCTGTTTCGCGTCTTTCTGCCGGAGGTTCGCTTCTTCCCGTATCTCTTCATCGCCATCCCCATGGCCTTTTTTGGTACTTTCTCATTCATTCCGATCGCTCTGTTCCGGGTGAAAGAAAAACCTTTTGTAGTGGCGTCATTCAGTATCGTGAGTTTCACCCTGACAGCCGGTTTTACAATGCTGTTTGTGTTCGGATTCAAATGGGGTGTTACGGGATGCCTACTCGGTATCCTCGCGGCGAACGCTATTCTTGCTATCCCCTATTTCATCGTGATCTTGCGAAATGCCCGAATTTGCTTTCGCTGGCCGTACCTTCGTCAGTCGTTACTCTTCAGTCTGCCGCTGGTTCCGCATGTAATAGGACAATGGGCGTTGAGCCTTTCGGACCGGTTCATTCTTGCTCGTTTTACTACATTAGTAGATGTAGGAGTGTATAACCTCGCGGCGCAACTCACTATGGTGCAAAGTATGATTGCCGGGGCCATCAACACTGCGTGGGCCCCTTTCTACTTTGCGGAGTCTTCCCGCCCCGGCGGCACCCAGATTGTTGCGCGTTTCGCCACGTATTATATCTTCGTTCTGAGCGTTCTTGCGCTGATAGTTTCGTTGTGTGCAAAGGAGGTCATCATTCTCCTTTCATTCCTTCGTCCCGACGGGTACATGGAAGCCTACCGGCTTGTCCCCTTCTTATCATTGGGGTTTCTGTTTCTCGGGGTATATTACGTGGTTGTTAACGGCTTTTTCTATCAGAAACGAACCGGCATGCTATTTCTCTACACTTTGGGCTCGGGCGCAATCAACGTCATCCTGAACGTCGTGGCAGTGCCCCACTATGGGACTATGGCTGCTGCCATCAATAGGGCAATTGGGTACTTTCTTCTGGCAGCGGTCATTTACATAGGTGTCAGAACCGTTCATCCTGTTCCCTATGAGCATAGGCGCGTCGCCATGCTACTGCTGACCGGGGTCGCATTCTACTTAGCCGGACAGTATCTTGACGTCGGCGGATGGCTATCGAATCTTCTGGCCAAACTGGGAATGATTGCAGCCTATCCATTGGCTCTCTTGGCGATGGGTTTTTTCAGGCAAGAGGAGCGGCGGAAGTTCAAGCACTTGGTTTGTTTGGTCTTGCATCTCAATCGTGCGTAATCCAGCCTCGGATGACAGATCAGCGTGTGGAATGAGCGAAGCGGCGAGAAGCTGGCGTTCTGTCTGGGAACAAACGTTTGCTATCTTGCGTACCGTTGAGCAAAACTGCGGCGCCTACAACCTGACTATTAATGGCATCCCAATTTGGTGGTTCGCAAGGGACAACTTCGTTACGCGTCTAACCGCTTTTTTAGGACGGTCGACCCCTGCCGTTGAGATGATTCTGTCAGGGGTCGAGCGAAAGGGTGTGCTGAGCTATCGCAGAGTAATCTCGAAATATGGATTAGTCTTTCTGGCGCGATGTGTGGTGGGTGCGGTTCGTCTTGTTGCTGCGAAAACACGCCATCCGTCAATTTTGTTCGTATCTCATCCGCGTGACCTGCGGCGCGACAGGAATCGAAATTGGACGCATACATACTATGGAGAATTGCTGAAGAGAATCGGCCAACGTGCCGCGATCGCAGAGCGGGTTGCATTTGACGAGAATGGATGCACCTCTCTCCTCCACGGTAAAGATAGAGTCTTTATGGACTGGGCAATGGCCTGGGCGGTTCTAAACTACGAAACGGATCGGTGGTCGTCGAAAAAGCTTGTCGGGTGGGATGATTTTCTTTCGAGATGTCGTTGTTGTCACTTCGACGGTATATCTTCCGAGGGCGTAATTGAATTTGCGAAACATAGCATTGACATGCTCAGACGCATGGCGGCCATCAAGGTTAGTATGGCTCGGCTGATTCTGCGTCACCTTGCCCCCGAGATTGTCCTTGTTACGCATTACGACTCGGACCCGAAGGCCTTCATATTCGCTGCAAAGGAAATGGGAATACCGACGGTCGAGCTTCAGCACGGAGTTATGGGCTATGGGCCGGGCTATACGTACTTCATACCTGATGACTATGAGGGACCTCGGGTTATTCCTGACCGACTCTTCGTCTTTGGAGAGGCGTTCCGGGACGAGCTTCTTTCCGGGCGCAGGGGAAATGGATTCAGCGAAGAACAAATCGTCGTGACCGGATTTCCGATGCTAAGCGCCGTAGCGAGAGACGCGCAGCTCCGCAGGGACGCCATCAGGCGTGAAGTGAGAACCAGGCTCGGCGTCCCAGAGGACGTCTTCATGGTGACTGTCACCCTCTCCGGTTTCCCTGGATACCGCGAGGCGGAGTTCCTACGGTTCCTCGCGCAAGTCATCGAGCGGACGAAGGATGTTGTTGTGAGCATCAAACTTCACCCGTCATCGGGCTCGGGACGGGCATTGCCTCTTGAACAGCTGGCGCGGCACTCGCGGGTTCGGATCGTCCCTGACAGGGATGTCAACCTGCACAACCTTTTGATCGCATCCGACTTGCATGCGACGGTGTATTCGACTGTGCTGCTGGAGGCTCTCGCCCTCGATGTGCCAAATGTGATTGTTAAGCTATCTTACTATCAGTCCGTGCTTCGCTACGGCGACAGAAGCTATGACCATGCGTGCGTGCATGTTGAAACACCCGAAGAATTTGTCATGCAGGTTCAAAGAGTCCGACGAGAAGCTGCCTACAGAGACGAGCTAATCTCCAGGGGAAGGGAGCCCGCCCGCGCTGTTTTCCATATGGTGGAGCCGCCGGACCAAGTGATGACAAGAAAGATACGCGAGACGATAAATGCGTCAACCCCTCGCCACTGAAATTGCTTCTCGCTCATTGGGGCCGGGTCTCGCCGAGATTCGTGTGATATGTGTGCTGACCGGCCTTTTGATTTCGCTGCCTCTCGAACTATTCTCCGCGTTCCGGTATGTGGTTCGACCGGTGGTCTTCTCTCTGATTGTGGGGATCCCACTGGCCTGGAGCGCGACAGGCTCGCCGAGCTACATTGCCAATCCGTTCACTCGATGGCTTTGGTTTATGCGGTGGTTGGCGGTTATGGTCTATTTACTCGCCCACCTGTTTTATGCCGAACTATCAGCGGGGGCTGGGGTGGCTTTCCTGGCGTATCTCCTGTTCTCTTTCTTCTACGAGGCAGGCTACGGCCTTGCATCAAAGGGGATGTGGCAGACCGTCCTGCGTGTCCACGTTTGGGCGGTCTCCTTCATATGTTTCATTTTGCTGGTCGCGACTCTTTTCTGGTCCTTGACGTCGGGGGCAAACATTTTCAGGGCGTCCTATTCTCACATTACCGAGATACGCAAATACTTGCCGACGTGGCCGAACTACTTCGCAATTTCTCTGGGGCTGGTGACTGGTCTGATTGTCTATTTCGGTCATGTAAACAGGCGTTACTTCATGCTACTGGCAATAGTTGGACCAGTTATGTTGCTGACTATGTCAAGGACGGGCGCTATTCTTTTAACAGCTCTATTTGTAATCTGGCTGGCGCGCTCCAAATACAGGAACGCGTGGTTTCAGGTGGTGGTGTTTTTGGCTGTCATTGCGATTGGGGTCGTGGTGAACTTAGTCAAGCCATTGACCGCCGAAATGGCCGGTGGCCGCACACTCGAGAGGGCTTATTACGCCAGGGCTGGAAGGTGGGAGGCTGCGCTGAATGTTTGGAAGGAGCGTCCTTTATTAGGATATGGCTTTGAGAGTTTCACAGACCTAGTGACGGAGGTCTACTTTCTCGACCGTATCGTAGAGGTGGTTGGTTCTTCGCATAACGACTATGTTGACCTGTTGGTCCGGGCAGGCCTGGTTTATTCTTTGGTGTTTTGGGGATGGATAGCTGGACTGGTGTTGAGCGGAGGCAGAACGAGCGCATCCATTCGACCTCCTTCACTCCCTCCTCGCTTTCCGGTCGTCTATCTCCAGGCAACAGCGCGGGGGCAGTCCGGCTCTATACCTCCCCTCGGAAAGCTGCGCTTTCCTTTCGGGAGCTCTGCAATCCCGCGAGAGAAGCCTATCCGGGGAAGAACGTTCGCGTCGAGGACCCTTGCGAGCCTTCTCTTCGCTCTGTTGGCTTGCGCATTCGTACACAATACCTTCAAGACTCCGGAAATCTTGGCCGTCTTCTGGTATTGCTCCGGGGTGATTGCCTATCTGAGACGCGCCGGGTGTTCTCAAGGGCCTGTTCCTCGTCCGGCACTGGTGGTGTCTCCACGGGGGCGAGGATGACCCGACAGAGAAGGTGAAATACTAAGAATAGAAAAAGGTGTCTCCACGGGGGCGAGGATGACCCCAAGATGTTAGTGCTCAGTCAATCGTTATGATGCCGGCAGAAATGCTGTTAGTGACGACGTGAGCATTCTGTGGATAGCGGTCCGTCGCGGTAGGTTCGTTGCGGAAGCCTGGCCGAGCGCCGGGGGGCGCTCCGGCAGACCAACCGCGTCGCGTTTGTGACTCACGATCATGCACGTGTTGCTGATTCATCAAGCATTCGTCAGCGGCCGCGAAGGAGGTGGCACCCGCCATCACGAACTGGCGCACCGTCTCGTGGGACAGGGACATGAATTTACCATCGTAGCCAGCACGCTCAGCTATTTGACCGGGAGGGCGCTGCGCCCCACAGGGGGCCGTTTGTTCGTTGCCGAGCGGCTCGATGGCATTGAAATACTCCGGGGGTGGGCGTACCCGGCATTGCATCGCGGCTTCTTCAGCCGGCTCCTGAGTTTTCTCAGCTTCATGTTTTCATCGCTGGTTGCAGCGCTGCGTGTCGCGGGCATAGACGTTGTTTGGGGCACTTCGCCTCCTATATTCCAGGGGCTGACGGCGTGGCTGGTAGCTCGGCTGAGGCGTGTTCCTTTTGTTTTTGAGGTTCGCGACCTTTGGCCCGAGTTTGCCATAGAGATCGGCGTATTGCGCAATCGGCTCCTCATTTGGGGTTCCCGTGGGCTGGAGCGCTTTCTGTACCGTCATGCCGACCGCGTCGTGGTCAACTCACCGGGGTTTGTGCCCCACCTGCGCCGCTGTCGCGTTCCAGACAGCAAGATCGAGCTTGTGCCCAACGGGGTTGAGGTCAGCATGTACGACCCGGATGACCGTGGCAAAGCGGTCCGGGAGCAGCTCGGATTAGACAATAAGTTCGTTGTTCTTTACGCCGGCGCCCATGGCCCGGCCAACAATCTTGAAACGCTGTTGCTGGCAGCGAAGCGCCTTGAAAAACGTCGCGACATTGCTTTCGTCATGGTGGGCGATGGTAAGGACCGGCCTGAGCTAATCCGGCGGGCGGAGCGTCTCGGTCTTTCAAATGTTCGCTTCGTTGGCGCCCAGCCAAAGGCTCTGATGCCGGCCTTTCTGGCTGCTGCCGACGTATGCGTGGCGATTCTGAAGCCCATCCCGATGTTCACGACGACCTACCCCAACAAGGTTTTTGACTACATGGCCGCCGGACGGCCTACGGTGTTAGCCATTGACGGCGTTATCCGTGATGTCATCGAATCTGCTAAGGGAGGCACTTTCGCCCAACCCGATAGTCCACAGGCGCTCGCCGAGGCGATCCTCACGTATTACGGGGACCCTCGACTCCGTCAGCAGCACGGCGTCAATGCGCACTCATACGTGGCCTGCCATTTCGACCGAAGACTCCACGCCGATAAACTTCTTGGCGTGTTTCAGTCCTTGGTGGGTCGGGCCGTAGTCCGTCGCCGCACTGAGCGATCCGTCAAACGCCTCCTCGACGTTTTCTTGTCCGGCTCCACGTTGCTTTTGCTTTGCCCGGTCATGGCGGGAACCGTTCTGGCGATTCTTCTGACAATGGGGCGACCAGTGTTGTACGTCAGGCCGCGGCCGGGACTTCACGGCCGCATATTCCGGCTATACAAGTTTCGGACGATGACGGATGAACGCGGGCCAGACGGCGAACTGCTGCCTGACTCCGACCGCTTGACTCCTGTGGGTAGATTTATTCGAGCACTGAGCCTCGACGAGCTTCCCCAATTGTGGAACGTCCTTAAGGGCGATATGAGTGTGGTGGGGCCGCGCCCTCTTCTCGTGGAATACCTCGACAGATACACGCCGTTTCAGGCTCGCCGGCACGAGGTCCGGCCGGGCATCACTGGCTGGGCACAGGTCAACGGCCGCAACGCCCTGACCTGGGAGGAAAAGTTCCGCCATGACGTCTGGTACGTGGACCACCAATCGTTCTCCCTGGACCTGAAAATTCTTCTGCGGACGTTGCAGATGGTCGTCAGGAGAGAGGGGATATGGATGAGGGGCGAATTCAACGAGCCGTTCATGGGAAGCGCCCCCGGCACAACGGATACCTGCAGGGGGTCCGATAGGCGGATTTCAACGCCCCTACGGCCAGAATTCGCTAAGAGCGAGATGCTCGGTCAACCATGCAAAAGGTGATCATTTACGGGGGAGGCGGGCACGCTAAGGTCATCATTGATATTGTTCACAAAGCCCGTAGGTATCAGATAGCGGGGCTGATTGACGACGACCCGGCCAAACGAGGGGAAAAGTTGCTCGGCGAAGAGGTGATAGGAACGTTCGCGGACCTCCGACGGCTGTGCGACGAGGCCACCGGTTTGATAATAGGTATCGGCGACAATCGGGCCAGGTGCAGAGTTTGGGAAAGACTCCAACCGCTCAGCATCAGCTATTTCTGCGCGATTCATCCGACGGCGGTTCTGGCTGAAGAAGTGGAGATAGGGGAGGGGGCAGTCGTGATGGCCGGCGCCATCGTGAACTCCTGCACACGTATAGGCCGCCATGCCATTCTGAACACCGGAAGCTGCATTGAGCACGATTGCCGTGTCGGGGATTTCGCGCACATAGCGCCTGGAGCTGTGCTCTGCGGCGCTGTGCAGGTTGGCAACCTGTCACTCGTCGGGGTCGGCGCGAAGGTGCTTCCCGGGGTGAGCATCGGCCGTGAAGCGATAGTCGGAGGCGGCGCTGTGGTTACCCGAGACGTTGCCGATGGGATGTGCGTGGTGGGAGTGCCAGCAAGGCCATCGGCAGCAGGAACTTGATTCTTACGGCGGGCATCCGACTGGTGTGGGTTGCTCTCGGCTCCTTGGGCCGGGCGGGGCAGTCTCGAGACCACCCGTGAGGTGCACCGTGTAGACAACGCGAATGGAACGCTGATAATATCGCCATGGATCGTCCACGTATTTACCTCTCACCGCCTCACATGTGCGGGCTTGAAATGAAGTTCGTCAAGGAGGCCTTTGAAAGCAACTGGATAGCCCCGCTTGGGCCGCAGGTGGACGCTTTTGAGAAAGAGTTCGCCGAGCTTAACGGGTCGCGGCACGCTCTCGCGGTCTCATCGGGAACGGCGGCCCTCCACCTCGCCCTGAGAATCGTCGGGGTAGGACCCGGCGACGAGGTTTTCTGCTCGTCATTTACTTTTTGCGCAAGCGCTACGCCGATTGTTTACCAAGGCGCTAAGCCGGTCTTCATTGATAGCGAGCTTCGCAGTTGGAACATGGACCCGGAATTGCTCGACAAAGAGCTTCGGCGATGTGCCGACGCCGGCAAGCTCCCGAAGGCGGTCGTCGTGGTTCATCTTTACGGTCAGAGCGCCGATATGGACCCAATCACGGAGTCATGCGCCAGATACGACATTCCCGTCGTAGAGGACGCTGCGGAGGCCCTCGGTGCCACCTATAAGGGAAAGCGAACCGGTTCCATGGGACTTGTCGGCATCTTCTCCTTCAATGGGAACAAGATTATCACCACCTCCGGAGGCGGAATGTTGCTCTCCAACGATAAGGCGCTAATGGAGAAGGCCCGTTTTCTGGCGACTCAGGCAAGGGACGCCGCTCTCTATTTTGAGCATTCTGAAATCGGCTACAATTACCGCATGAGCAACATCCTCGCGGCCATCGGCCGGGGCCAAATGACAGTGCTGGACGAGAGAGTGAGGCAGAAGCGAGCTATCTTTGAGGCGTACCGGGAACGCTTGGGAAGCATCCCCGGAATCGAATTCATGCCCGAGCCGGAATATTGTCCTAGCAATCGCTGGCTTACGTGCGTTACGATTGACCCCGACAAATTCGGCGCCACGGCAGACGATGTCAGGATTTGTCTGGAAGACAACAACGTGGAAGCACGCCCCCTCTGGAAGCCCCTGCACATGCAGCCGGTTTTCTCGGGGTGCCGTACGTGCGGAGGCTCAGTTTCAGAAAGGCTGTTCGAGCGAGGACTTTGCCTGCCAAGCGGGACCGCTATGACAGCAGGAGATGTTGACTTCGTCTGCGATTTGGTTAAATCAGTGTACGCGGCCAGGAGCGGCATCCGAGGGCTATGACCGAAAGGGCTTTTATAGGGGGCGGTGGTATCACGCATGATACGGGCGCCAGGCTGCGCGGTATCGCGCCATCGCGTCGAACTTGTCCCGAAAGGGTGAAGTTCGTGTGCCTCCGAACGGGCGCATTATCACTTGTCGCGCGGCACTTGTGCCGCACGGATCGCTTCTCGCGGCCCGTCGCGGTTCGGGAGTTGGGCAGATAAAGCAATGTAATCATCCGGTCGAGTTTTGATTCCGGCGAGATATATGGCCATTGAGAATCGTTAAACGGACGGTCGCCGGGGGACAGGCGGCTCCTCCAGAGGGTGGCTGCGAGCCGAAGCTCTTCGGGGGAAACAGATGGGAGGTCGTAAGATGCCGAAGCTGAAAACAATCTTCTGGCAAAAACGGAGGCAGTTAGCGCTCGTTGTGGACGCCGCCTGCGCCTTACTGAGCTACTGGCTGTCTTTTGTGGTGGGACTTTGGGGTCTCGGCAGGTCGTACACTCATGTCTTTCTCAGCACACTGCCGATGGTGATCGGCTGCCGCCTCCTGTTCTTCTGGGCCTTCAAGCTGCACAGAGCTTCGTGGAGATATGCGAGCATAACCGACCTCGAGAACATACTCAAAGCCGTAGCTTCCAGTCAGGCCCTCATCATCGCCCTGTTAGTCTTCATAACAAGACTCAGCGGCTACCCCCGGAGAATATTTGTCATTGACGCCTTGCTGCTGATATTTCTTCTCGGAGGAGTGAGATTCGCTTATCGCGTGATAAGAGAGAGATTCCGAGTGAACAGAGGGGACGGGGGGCCGCTGCGAACCTTGATCGTTGGTGCTGGAGATGCCGGCGAGAAAATCGTCAGAAGCCTGAAATACGGAGGTGACGGTTCTCGAGTCGTCGTCGGACTCCTCGACGACGACCCCGCGAAAGCAGGGCTGAGGATTCACGGAGTCCCCGTCCTGGGGAAAACCAGTCAGCTCGCGTACGTGATGCAGCGAACAAAGATTGATGAAGTGATTATTGCAATCGCGTCGGCCACAAACCTCCTGAAGAGGCAGATATATTCAGCTTGCTCCCACAGCCAGGTCAGGGTTAAAGCCGTCCCCAACCTCCACGACCTCATTGTCGGCAAGAGGCGAATCGGCGAGTTGAACGACCTCGACCCGGAGGACTTGCTCGGAAGGGAATCAATCAGCATAGACATGGAGAAAGCCAGCGGCTACCTGCGGGGAAAAAGGATTCTCGTCACCGGCGCAGGAGGTTCAATCGGCGGAGAGATTTGCAAACAGGTCCTCGAGTTTGCCCCGGAATCTTTGATTTTGCTTGGCAGAGGTGAGAACAGCCTCCACGACATTCGCCTTCAGCTTGCCCCAAAACGCGGCGCAGCGAAAATCAGTTGCGTGCTCGGTTCGGTGACCAACAGGCCCAAAATGGACACACTCTTTGCTCAAAATCGGCCTCACGTGGTCTTCCATGCCGCGGCTCATAAGCACGTTGACCTGACCGAAGGCAATTGCGATGAAGCGGTAGTAAACAACGTCCTCGGCACGAGAGTCGTTCTGGACTCTGCCGAACGTTATGGCGCAGAGAGAGTCGTGGTCATCTCCACGGATAAAGCGGCCGACCCCACGAGCATAATGGGATGCACGAAGCGCATCGTTGAGATGATGGTCAATTCCAGGAAAAAATCTGGCACGGTTGTTGTCGGAGTGCGATTCTGCAATGTCCTTGACAGCAAAGGGAGCGTCATTCCTACCTTCAGGCGCCAAATAGAGCTCGGCGGGCCGCTGACAATCACGGACAAGAGAATGAAAAGATACTTCATGACAATTCCCGAGGCGGTAGAGTTGGTCATTCAGGCTGGAGCGATAGGGTGCCATGGTGAGATACTCATGCTCGACATGGGCCAGCCCGTGAAAATCGTTGACCTCGCCAAGCAGATGATAAGGCTTTCGGGCCACGTGGAAGGAAGGGATATACGCATCGAGTTTACAGGGATTCGCCCCGGTGAGAAGCTGGAGGAGCAGCTTGTCGGACGCAAGGAGAAGCTCGTGGAAACCGGACACCCCAAAATCCGGCGCGTTGACTTCGGCCCCGACGGGCCAGACCCTACAGCGCTCGATAAGGACATTGATTACCTCATCGAAAAATCTATTACGATGGATGGGGCGAAGGTTCGCCAGAAGTTGATGGAAATGGTGCCGCAGTACAATCCGAACTTGAGGTAGGAAACAGCAGGTTAGGCCCGGAGCAGAAAGCTCTCCACGAGGGAGAGGCTTGAGGTCTTGAGAGATTCCATGATGCTCAGGAGAGACCAGTTCGGCCACATTGTTGAGTTCTCCCGCGCGCGATTGAGCCCTATCAAGCGGAAATCATTCCACGCCAGGGTGTGCTTCACAAATAGGGTGGCGACGGCCGCTTCTGTGGAACGGGGGCTTGCCGTCGGACCGGCTCACGATCTGCGGGGACTACCGCGCCGCGAGCGCGCTGAACCGATTCCACCCGGCGCCTCTCAGTCTGCATGATAGCGTTTGAGGTGTTCACCGTTTTGCAGGAAGGAGATTAGGACAATGGCAAGAAGGAATGGGATAGAAGGGAGTTACGAGCAGATGCCTCAGGTCGAAGGGGCCGTCGAACCATACGTCTACGGAAGGCAATTCACTCTAAAGGACCTTTTCTACGTCCTGCGCAAGAGGAAGTGGATTATCATAGCTTCTCTTGTGAGCTTTGCTGCGGTTGCTGCCATAGCTTCCCTCAAGGCGACCCCTATGTACAGGTCCACCGCACAGGTCGAGATTGAGAAGGAAAGCCTCAATCTACTTTCCTTCCAGGAAGTCGTCAACGTGGACACGACTAACATTGACTACTACAACACCCAATACACCATCCTGAAAAGCCGCACCCTGGCACAGACTGTCGCTGAAAAGCTCAAAGAAGCCAGTAATCCCCAGGATGCCAAGCTGACCCGGAAGGACGTGCAGCAAGCGACTAAGGTTCAACCTGTCCGGAGCAGCCGCCTCGTTGACATTGTGGCGCACTCCCCCTTCCCAGAGCAGGCCGCCCGCATCGCCAACACTCTTGCTGAGGCTTATATCGAGCAAGACCTCAACAAGAAAGTCCAGGCAATCCGGGGCGCTGCTGACAAGCTTCGGGACGAGCTGACCAAGGCCAAGGCAAAAGTTGACCAATCGGAACAAGAATTCACTCAGTTCAAGGACAAAAATAACATCGTCTCACTGAATGAAAAGCAAAACCTCGTTCTGGAGGAATTATCGAAACTGACAGAGGCTGCCGCTCTTGCCAGGAAGGACCGAATTGCGAAAGAAGAGAGACACAACTACCTCAAAACCCTCTCTCTTGAGCAGCTCCGGCACGAACAGGAAGTCGTCAACAATGAGCAGATACGCGCCTATAAAACAGAAGAATTCAAGGCTGACCTCAATTTGAAAAAGCTCGCTCAAACGTATGGGGAAAAGCATCCGCTCATGATCAAAGCGACAGAAGAGCTGGCCAATGTCACAAAGAAGATTGACCAGTACATTCTAAGGGTCAGCGAGGAGGTCAAGAACGACTACTTGAAAGCAAAGAAGGAAGAGGAACGATTGGTCGCGGAAGTGGAAAAGAAAAATCAGGAAGTCCTCGATTTCTACCGCAGAGTCAAGCAATACGAAATCCTTCAGAGGGAAGTTGACACAAACAAGAAGTACTATCAGGAGATGTTGAACCGCAGCCAGGAAACCGATATTTCCGAGAGAACCGAGAAAAGCAATATCCGGATTGTGGACAGGGCGGATGTTCCAGAAAAGCCGTTCAAACCGCGGACAAAGCTTAATCTCATCCTGGCTATCGCCGCCGGGTTGATGGTGGGATGCGGCGGTGCTTTCTTTGTCGAGCATCTCAACGATACCGTAGAAGACCCGGCAGATATCGAGCTGTTCCTTGCCAGGCCATTCCTGGGGGCTGTCCCCGTTATTTCCGACAGGTACGAGGCCATCCAGGACAGGGGGAAAATTTCACATCTTTTGCCCCAGTCCACAGTCTCGGAAGCCTACAAAACTCTCCTTGCAGGCATTCAATATTCCCCCGCTTCCAACAGTCTCAGAACCATCCTCGTGACCAGTGCCGGACCCGCCGAGGGTAAGACCACGACAGTCACAAACCTCGGCATATCCGCAGCCCAGAACGGAAAGAGGGTCCTTCTTGTTGATTGTGACCTGCGTAAGCCAGCCATTCACAATATATTCGGCCTGAAGAAGGACGTTGGCCTGAGCGACTACCTTATTGGAGAAGCTGACCTCGAACAGGTAATCCAGGAAACGGGCGTGCCGAATCTGTCCGCCATAGCCCGCGGTGGCTCATCCCCGAATCCCTCCGGTCTGGTCTCATCCGACCGCATGAAGGAGTTCGCAGAACTCGTCAGGCAGAAATTCGACCTGGTGTTTTTCGATTCGCCTCCTTGCACCGTGGTGGCCGACCCGCTGATTCTTGCCAACCTCGTGGACGCGGTGATCAATGTCACTCAGAGCGGAAGGTTCTCCCGCAGGTTGGTTGGGAGAGGGCTTTCTCTACTGGACAAAGTCAACGCTAATGTCATCGGCATTGTCCTCAACGAAGTCAAAGAAAGAGACCACCGCTACTATTACTACTACGGGTACGGCTACCGCGGCTACAGTTACTACACCAAAGAGGGCGCTCAACCCAGAAAGCCCGACAAGTCCTGAACAAACAGACCGGAACAACAATCCGACCTTCAGATAGCCTTTCCCGACAGTTACCCTGTCCACAACGGCAGCCGAACGAAGCCCCCTTACGCCCCGCCTTCAGCCCCGCCGAGGCGGGGCAACGGCGCTCTTGACCCGCAACGGCGTCGCTCCCCGTCTCCAGCCTCGGTTTTCCTCCTGAGGGTCTCTCAAATGGGGAGAGGCCCCGTCGAACTTCTTCTGTTTTCCCCTCCCGTCATTTTGTTCTCCTTTGCAAAAGCCTGCGCGAAAATAGTAACCGTCCCGTCGACACCTGGGGAGGTTGGCACGGATGCTGGCAGCGGGCATCAGGCGGGGAGGTTTTGGGTGGAGGTTTGAGCGCCCTTCCAGTTGTCGGGGACGAGGTCGTCGAGGCTCTTGATGCGGTGGGCGCTGATCCCGACGACAGGCCTGGAAAGGGCTTCTCCCGACCGACAAAGCCGCATAGCACTTCGGTGAAAATATGGTCGACACCGCCCCCTGGTGTTGCATAATGAATACCGGGCGAGCGGAAGCTAACGTTTGCGAAAAAGGACTGAGACATCTTTTGAGGACAGGGTCATGACCAGGCGGGGACGCTTCGTGCCGGCCGCTTCGAGATGTGGAGGTGAGCTGCCCCTGGGAGCGACGGGTCACGTCCCTCCTCATCCGGCTGGCCCTCTACGCGCCGAAGTTAATGGGGCTCCTCGAGGAGTGGAGGCGCAATGTGCATGACACGACCGTCCAGGGTTCCGTCAAGGAACCGGTTCGCGAGACTGGCTTGGTCAGACACGTCGGGTGCCACACTTTCAGCCATTCCCTCGCCACGCATCTCCTCGAAGCGGGCCATGACACCCGGACCGTTCAGGAACTCCTTAGGCACGAACATGTCAGCACGACGATTTACACCCACGTTTTCAACAAAGGAGGCCACGCGGTGCGAAGCCCGGTCGACAGACTTTGATCCGGCTTATAGAGCCTGTATAAACCGGCATAAGTGATTCCAAAAAGAACTGGGGAACTGTTTCGGATTACAGAACTTAGAGCAAAAAATGGACAGAGACGGCAGCTTCTTATACGGAAAGAGAGAGACTGCGTTTGCCCCACTGTACGAACTGCATAATCACCGTTGGGAAGAAAGGAGGACCGGACGATGACATGGCTGAGCAAGTTATTTGGCAGGAAGGCCGTCAGGCCCGGGCGACAGAGCGCCAGAGCTACCGGCGCAGCGTCGGGACCGTCGGATGGCCCGAACGTGGCCCAACAGAAGCGTGTAGAGCCAGATGTTGAGCCAGCGGACTTGGATGCTCAACCCATTTCCACAGATCGAATGGATCTTCTCTGGTTGAACGACGAGGGACTTCAGATGTTGGAGATGGCGGTCAAGGTGAAGGTACCCTTCGTGCTCGGTCCTGAAGGCGGTGCGTGTGCCGCGCCGAAGAATCTCGTGGCTACCGAATCTGACGTAAAATGGGCAAAGGGGGTTGATAGCATCGCAGCGAAGGCCCTTGCCGCCTCTTCCCGCAGGGACTTCGCCAGTGCCATCAAGTTCTACAGGGAAGCTTTGGCCCTCGCACCCGGGACCGACATCTACCTTATGAGCATTGGCTGTTGCTTCGCCAACTTGGGCTATCCCGAGAAGGCATTGCCGTATCTCGAACGTGCTTATGAGATAGGCCCCGACAGACCGAGGATAGCCAAGAACCTTGAAGTGACAAAGCAACAGGTGCGGGACATGGGAAGGACGAGGGTAACCGTGAGACATGCTGCGCCGAAGACAGAAGTCGCCCGGCCAGGCGTAGCCGATTCCGCCGTTGCCGCTCTCAAGGGAGAGTCTATCGTCAACGTTTGGGCAGTAGTAGACGAGAAGGTAGCGAACTGGCTGGGGCGGCACGACCAGTGTGGCATTCGAGGCATCGGCGTCGGCATGGCGAAGAAGATAGCCGACGATGCCTTTCCCGCAATCGAGAGCTGGATGAAAGCGACGGGGTTCGCGGTGACGATCCTCATGATGGAGCCCTTTGACCAGGAGGAGGCCGTCGAGCTCGTAAGGAAGGCTGATCGGGGCGAGTCCAGGACATTTCTGGTCAGAAGTGGGCATACGCAGTTTGGTGGGAGAGTGGCAATAGTGCTCGGGACAAAGTAGCTTGTCAGTTACCTGCGGCAAAGTGTGGAGGAATTCCCAACAACCGGGCCCAGGCGATGCGATGACGCGCGCCTCCAGCGAACCGTTGGGCAGCTGAAACTCCATAGGGACTGTACAATGGGAAGAATATGTCAAATGATTGATGTCAACGGACGGGAGTGCTGGACATTATTTGATAGAGGTGCCCGAAATACGTACGTCGTCCCTGAGGTTGCCTCGCTCCTGACAACATCAAAACTCAAAAAACCATTTCGAAGTGCAATAGGTGGAAAGGTTAAAGAGACAACTGAAACAGCGCTCCTGGAAGCGGAGGTAGAAGGGCGGCGAATATCCACCCACGCGATGGTTGTTGATGAAATTGGAAATGACGAAGAAGGGAAACCCATTGAGATTCTTTTCGGTGCGCTGGCAATGCAGCAGTGGGGTATACGGTTGATTCCCGAAAGGGAGAAACTGGATTTGACGCACTATCCGGAAGAATTCGTCGAGTTTTAGGAAAAGAAAGAGATCAGACCTTCGAATAACAAGTAATACTATAAGGGCCACTCCCGTGACAGCCCACCAGGGCGAAGCGCTAGCGCCGGTGGCCGAAGGCGGGCGTTCATGCCCCCGAGAGAGCCCTGCGCGTGCGCCCGACCAACCCCCAACTCCCGCTGCACCTCGTTTGACGGGTCCCCGTGACGGGAGGTCGAGCCTCGCCGCGCGGAATGCATTGCAGGAAACCGTCCAGTCCCGCCCAGGGCGGGACACGTCACACGGCTGCGTGCACAAAAACACCTGAATCGCCGCCGCAAAGCTCACCATCCTTCTTCCAATACCCCCACTACCGCTCGCAATGTCTCCTCGTCTCCCCCCTTGCCTATCCTCAGCCCACGACCATCCCGCAACACCAACTCGATCCCCGCCGATCCCAACTCACCACCGTCCTCACTCACCAACGCAAGCCTCGCCTCGATGCCGCCCTCTCTCGCTTTGCTTCTGCTCTCGGTCCCGAACGCCCTCGCCTGCTCCCGTTGCCAGCGGTCCAGATGCTGTTACGCCGACGGACGTTTGGGAAGCGGCGAAGATGCGATGTGCCGCGTGGGGCCAATTCATGGCAACCCACTGCGGCGACGGAACAAACGCCTCGCCCTCGCTGTGAGCTGATGCAAAAGACTCGCCGCGAAGTCTTCATCGCTGAAGCCAACGGCCCCTGCGACATAATTGGCGGTCAGCGAGACCAGCCACCTTCCAATATAATTGTCCCTCCCCTCGAACGCTGACTCACCCACGCCCTTGACCTGGCGCACTACCTCGCCATATGCAGCCAGGGACTCTTGAAGCTGTTCGTAAGCTTTTCTGGCAGCCTCGTGAGACTCCTTTTCCGAAAGGAAAACGCGGAAGCGGTTACCTTTCTCCTCATATCTGGCGACGAACCCGCCCCCCATGAATTCGTGCCCGAGGAGGTCTGCGGCAAAGTACTGCTCGCTTTCCTGAACTTTGCCCTCTTGCGGAAAAGCTGCCAGAAGGGGAATATCCTGTGAATCCCCGGGAACGGACCTTTCGACGTAGCCCGAAAGAGAATTGATGGCATCGGTCGCTTGAGGTGACGGATGGGGACTGGTTATTGCAACGTAATGGCGGCCCTTCCAGAAGAACCGAGCAGAGCCGACCATGTATCCGAGCGGCTTTTTGTACTGAAGCGGAAGTTCCTCGCCTCGCTCCAGGGAGTAAATTCCAAACGCGCCCCTCGGAGTGCCCATGTCGTAAACATCAACATCAATGACCGGTTTCCCTCCCGGTGCAGCGAACTGGACGTGGTCAAGACGCACGAACCCGTAGTTGAGGTATACGCGCGCCTTGCCGTCAATGTAGTGGAACAGCGTCTCGTGATCGTATGTCCGCGGGGATTCCGAATAGTGCCAGCCCTCAACCGCGTCCTCAGGTGGAAGAATAGAGTGCCTCCCGCACCCTGCCGCAATCAGTAGCCCTGACGAAACCGCCCAGTAAACCTTTCTTCTCACCCTTCGCATCTGATTTTTGCGGTTTCTCACGCAAGAAGCCCATGGGCCTCTATTAGATTCTGCTGAACACGCAATCCGTGGGGGCAATGCCCCATGCAGTTCGCCTCGCACTCGGCGCACAGCGAAGCTCTCGCTCCTGGCGGAAGCTCCGAGTAGAGGCGAAAGGCTTCTTTCTCGGTGCCGTAGTACTTGTAATACATGCAGTATCGCATTATGTTGGCCACTGCCACACCTTTCGGGCAATATTTCTCGCAGTTCCCGCAGTTGCGGCAATATTCCGAATCGAAGACCTCCGCGTACCGACGGAGCATCCGCTCCTCCTCTGCCGTTAGTTTCTTGCCAACGGCGCCGATGTATTCCTCGATGGCCTCGAAGCTCGTTATGGCACCAAGGATACTGGTCACATTCGGGTTTTGCAGTGCCCATTTCGCCGCCGCCGCAGGGAAACTCAACCCCCTTTTCTGAATCTCCTCGACCTCGCTTTGCCGGTTGCCGGCCCTGATTTTGAAGCCTATAAACCCGATTTTCTTCTCACCGAGCTTCTTGATGAAAGCCTCGCCCCTTTCGTGTTCCATGAAGTTGTATCTGCCCATCACGTAGTCGAATTTCCCGGACTCCATCGCGGCCTCGAAGACATCGAGTTGATTCCCGCCGTGGGCGGAGACCCCATAAAAACGCACTTTGCCGGCCTTCTTGGCGGTTTCAAAGACATCGAACTGCTCTTGAATCTGAAGGACCTTCGGGTCGCTGACCATGAACGCCCGCAGAAGGTCCACGTACTCCGTCTGAAGCCGCTTCAGGCTTGCCTCGAGGGATGTCAGGAGCTGAGATTTCGTCACTCCCTGCGAGACTTCCCAGCCTGTCCCGACGACGACCTTATCGCGTTGGATTTTTTTGAGAACCTCCCCGATGGCTTTCTCCGCCTCCCCGTCGCCGTAGCTCCTATCGGTATGCACCAGATTGATTCCGGATTCGATAGCTTTCTGGAGAACGCCCGGGTTGGAGAAGCCATAAGTCCCGAAACCGATGGCGCTGACTTTCAGGCCCGTCCGCCCCAGCGTCCTTTTCTCTATTGGCGGAGCCTCTTCGTTCCCCCCGCCTTTCTCCTTTTCACCGGCGCACCTTCGCAACGTTCCTGATACGAGCGCTGCGCCAAGTCCCGCTGCTCCGGTCTTAAGAAAGCCCCTCCTGGAAATCTCTCTCCCGCTTCTGGCTCTATCTCTGGACATCGTCGCTCCCTCCCGTCTAAGAATGGTTCGCTTTTCACGGTAGTTATCACGAGCCGCCGCCCGCATGTTACTCGTTCCTCGCTCGCACCCGGACGACGCTGCTTGCGAGAAATCCGCGGCAAAGCCTATCATACCCCCAGCCCCTTTGCAACGCCGCCTTTCGTCCGGGGTGGCCGCGTAATGGGGGCACGGGCGTCCCGCCCGTGAGCTGCTTCGTGGGCCAGATACCCTACCACCAAAATAGAGCCGCGCGTTTTCGCCCCGCAGGTCTCCGCGTAGGCCCCTTCGGCAAAGAAGCGTCCTGTTTGCTTCTTGACATCATGGCCAGGGGGACGTATAAACTGTGCATACAAACGGGTTACCCGCGACATCCGGATAATGGTGTGCTGCCAATGCTTCTGAGGACAAAGCTGATTCTTCACTTTCTCGTTGTGGTGTTGATTACCGGCGTTGTGGCCGCGGTCGTAGGGGTGTTGCTCATCGGCGATCGCATCGTCAGCCAGGCTCAGAACAAGGTCAGGATGGACCTCAACTCCGCCCGCGAAGTTTACAACCAGAAGGCTCGTGACGTGGAGAGCGCGGTCCGGCATGCTTCGACCCGGTATTACCTTCGCGACGCCGCTTCCGGCAAGCTCTGGGACAAGGTTTCAAGCGAACTGGAGCGGGTCAGGACAATGGAGGGTCTCGATGTTCTGTCGTTCACAGACGAGTCAGGGGTGGTTGTCGCGAGGGCGAGAAAACCGGAATCGGTGGGTGATTCGCAAGCCTCGGACCCCATTGTTTCCAGGGCTCTGGAGACAAGGCGGGTCGTCTGCGGGACTCAGATCGTGCCTCGGGAAGAACTCCTCAAGGAGGGAGAGGATTTAGCTGAGCGCGCTCGGATAAAAATTCGCTTCACACCGCACGCCAAACCTTCGGACAAAAAGGACGAAACCTCTGGCATGATGATCAAGGCTGCGGCGCCCATCTCGAGCGAGAGTGGCGAGCTCCTCGGGGTGCTCTACGGCGGGCACTTGCTCAACAGGGATTTTGAGCCCCAGGTCGTGGAAGCGTGCGGCGAATCCATCGTGGATAAGGTTAAAAGCATCGTCTATCGGGGGGAGAAGTACAAGGGGAAAGACATGGGGACGGCCACCATCTTCCAGGGCGACCTACGGATTTCCACCAACGTTATGGAGCGACACGGGAAACGGGAAAAAAGGGCAATAGGCACACGCGTTTCCCAGGAAGTCAGTGACCGCGTCCTGGGGGAAGGCAAGCCCTGGGTAGGCAGAGCCTTCGTCGTCAACGACTGGTATATCACCGCATACGAGCCGATCCGCGACATGGATAACAATATCGTCGGCATCCTTTACGTGGGCATGCTCGAAGCGAAATTCGTGGATTTGAAGAAGCAAACCCTCTGGATATTCCTCGGCATCGCCCTGGCGGGGATGGTCGGGGCCCTGGCGGTCTCTTATTTTCTTTCGTCGGGAATCCTGCGCCCGATAAGGCGCCTGGTTGACGCGTCCCATGCCCTCGCCAGAGGCGATCTGACTCACAAGGTCACTGTCCACGGCTCCGATGAGATCGGTGAATTGTGCCAGACGTTTAACGTGATGGCGGACTCCCTCGACGAGAGGGACCGCAAGCTCAGGGAATACATGCACGAAAGGCTCAGCCAGTCCGAAAAGCTCGCCTCCCTCGGTCGGCTCGCGGCTGGCGTTGCCCACGAGATCAATAACCCGCTGACCGGCGTGTTGACCTATAGTCACCTTCTTCTGAAGAAAGCGCCGCCCGATGGCCCCGACAGAGACGACCTCGAGGTCATCGTCAAGGAAAGCACTCGCTGTCGCCAGATAGTTAAGGAACTCCTCGACTTTGCACGCGAGACGAGGTCGGAAAGAAAGCCCGGCAACCTCAATGAGGTCATCAGGGACACCATCTCTCTGGTGGAGAACCAGGTCTCTTTCCAGAAGGTTGAGATACGGGCGCATCTTGACCCAGACCTGCCGGAGGTGCCGATTGACGCCAACGAGATGCAGCAGGTCTTCACAAACCTCGCCCTCAACGCCGCCGAGGCCATGCCCAGCGGTGGAGTTATTACCATAGAGACTACTCTCGACGGAGATGCCAACTTCGTAAGGGCAGAAGTCTCCGACACCGGAACCGGTATCCCCGAGGAAAACCTGAGTAAAATCTTCGATCCCTTTTTCACGACCAAAGAGCCGGGGAAAGGCACCGGCTTAGGCTTGGCAGTAACCTACGGCATACTCCAGAGACACGAAGGAGCAATCGAAGTCAAAAGCGAGGTCGGAAAAGGGACGACATTCATTATCAGATTGCCGCGGAGGACGACTAAATGAGCGATCCCGCTCCGGCTCAGGCCAGCGAGAGGACTGGGAGGATTCTTGTGGTTGACGACGAGGCCATTGTCTGCAAAAGCTGCGTCAAAGTGCTTGCCCCGGAGGGGTACTCGGTCTCCACTTCTCAGAGCGGACGCGGAGGAATCCAAAAGGCCGCCTCCGGCGATTTCGATGTCGTAATCGTGGACCTGAAAATGCCCGATGTGGACGGGATGGAGGTTCTCCGGGTCATAAAGGAAAAGCAGCCCGACGTGGAGGTCATCGTCATCACCGGCTATTCTGCGGTATCCACCGCTGTCAGCGCCATGAAACTCGGCGCGATTGACTACCTGCCGAAGCCTTTCACTCCAGACGAGCTTTGCGTGGTGGTAAGCAAGGCGATGGAAAAGAGGAAGCTGATCGCCGAGAATCGTTATTTGAGGGAAGAACTCAAGGAAAAATTTCGCCTCGAAAACATCATCGGCCAGAGCAAACCCATGGAGGAAGTTTACAGGCTCGTCCAGAAGGCGGCGCCCACCAACACCACTGTCCTTGTCTGCGGTGAGAGCGGCAGCGGAAAAGAGCTTCTGGCAAAAGCCATCCACTACAATTCGCTGCGCAAGGATAGGCACTTCCTCCCCGCTGACTGCAGCGCCCTTGCCCCGACGTTGCTGGAAAGCGAGCTTTTCGGGCACGTCAAGGGCTCCTTCACCGGAGCCATAGTCACCAAGCCGGGCCTTTTCGAGCTTGCGGACGGCGGCACCCTTTTCCTCGACGAGGTAGCAAACATCAGCCTGGAGACTCAGGGGAAGCTCCTTCGTGTCCTCGAGGAGGGCGAATTCAAACCCGTTGGCGGAACCGAGTACAAGAAGGTGGACGTGCGCCTGATCGCCGCCACCAACAGAGACCTCGAACAAATGGTTCAACGCGGCGAGTTCCGCGATGACCTATTCTATCGTATCAACGTATTCCCCATAAGGTTGCCCCCCTTGCGAGAGAGGAAGGAAGACATTCCCCTTCTGGCCTGGCATTTCCTGAAGCAAAAATGCGAGGAAGCCGGCAAGAACGTCCAGGGGTTCACTACAGAAGCCATGGACATTCTCGTTAACGCACAATGGCCTGGTAACATCCGCGAACTCAAAAATACCATTGAGAGACTTGTCATAACAGGCGAGGGAAAGGTCATTACCGCGGGAGACCTTCCGGACAGCTTCCGCAAAGCGCAAGTCCCCTTGGAAAGCACCTCCGTCCCACGCACCATGGAGGAGCTCAAGGAGGTCAAGAAACACCTCCGTGAAGCCGCAACTGACCGCATCGAGCGCTCTTTCATCCTTCAGGCGTTGGAGAGAAACAACTGGAGCATCACCAAGGCCGCCAAGGAAATCGGCGTTCAACGCCCCAACTTGCACGCCCTCATGAGGAAGCACGGCATCCGCCGCCCTCGGTCCTGATGGCGTGCTGCGCCCGCATACGGCGTATAGAATCGAAATACGTCAATCCCCCCACGCGAGTTCTCCCTGTTTTGGCCCGCCGCCGGCCTTTGTTCTCGACGAGATACCAGGGCCGAATGGAATACCCTCTGCGGTACATGGCTTCTTTCCCGTCCCCATAGCCGTATATTCTCCGCATACAGAGCGCTTCTCCAAAGAGCGCGCACCGAGCCCTCCGTTCGCGAAAACTGTTTTTCTAATCCAGTGCCGAAGCGTGAGTTGCGCCTCCTAGCTCAGGCGATGGGGAGGGAAGCCACGTTCCGGCACGCCGCTTGTATTGGTCTGTCCCGTGGAGGAGAGATAACGGCGAGGGGCAGGTTGCTCCTCTCTGGGGGAGGAGGCGAAGAGAATGTCGCGGGCGAAGAAAGTACTGGTAATTGACGACGAGAAGGTCGTGTGCAACAGTTGCCGAAGGGTTCTTGAGGAAGAAGGTTACGACGTGTCGGTGGCGGCAGATGGTCGCGAGGCCATGGAAAAAATGTGGCGCGAAAGCTTCGACGCGGCACTCGTTGACCTGCGGATGCCCGGATTAGGCGGTATGGATGTTGTGCGGGCCGTCAGGAACCGCAGGCTCGATACCAGGGTCATTGTCATAACCGGTTTCTCTTCGGTTGCCACGGCGGTGGAAGCCATGCAGTTGGGTGCCGCGGATTATCTGCCGAAGCCCTTCACCCCCAAAGAGCTCAGCGATAGGCTGAGGAGCGTCTTAGAGGCCGACAATAAAACCTCTCGGCTTCGGCTTGAGAAAGAAACGCTTTCTCCAGAGAAGAGGGCCCTCGGCGGAGTTCGAGGCGGCACCGAGGGTTCCCTTGCGGAGGCCCGGATTCTGCTTGCTGGCAGCGACACCGAACAGATGGTGACTATCTGCCAATGTCTCTTCTCGGAGACCTGGCATGTCAGCACTGCCGAAACCCACGAGGAGGTCATCGAGAAAGTCAAAGCCGGTCAAGTTGACGTGCTCATCGCCGGGGTGGATGTTTTTGGAGTCAAAGCCTACCAGTTGATTCCCCGGCTCAGGAGAATGGGATGTAGCATTCCGATAATTGTTGCGTCCGCGGACTCTTCCCTTGAGATGGCACAGAAGGTGCGCGAGCTTGGCATATTTTTCTACCTGATGGAACCGTTTGACCCGTGGGAGGTTAGGTCTGTCGTGCGAGATGCCGTCAGAAAGGCCGCAACCCTTCAGGCCGAGGACTGGGGCGCATCACACAAGTTCACGGTTCTTCGCTCGGTACGCACCCTGGCCAACAACGGGACAAAAGTCGGCTTGGTGGCCATAGGAGAAGGAATAGCGGAGAACAGCGCCCTTTACAGAGAGATCATAGCGGAGTTGAAGGGCCGGTCTCTGCCGATACAGATTGAACTTGCCCACACTCCTATCACTGCCAGGGAGTTCCCAAGGTACCTCGAGCAGGACCACAGGGTGGTCATGATCGTTCCCTTCGAGGGAAGGGCTGAGGAGAACAAAACCGCGGTGTACTCAGCGTCTATGTTCGAGATGCTCGCAACCAAAGAACAGCAGAGGAGGCTCAGGGAGGTGGCGTACCCGGAGGTCCTGCACTGGCTCAGAGCCCAGGGAATCGCCCCGGAGGTGAGAATTGTCTGCCTCCCCGAAGCCCACCTCGCGTCAGACCAAGCTAACGATGCTGCAAACATCATAACAAAAGAAGGGCTCGCCTGAGCGGCCTGTCCCGCACGGCAAGCCCGTACGAGGAGGTAACCGAAATGGTCGCGGAAGCTAACGTCCTGGTGATTGACGACGAAAAGACCGTCTGCGATAGCTGCACGAGAATCCTCTCCGAGAGCGGATACACCGTCCGCGCCGCTCTCGACGGGGAGGAAGGCCTCAGGCACATCGAGCAGGAGCCCTTCGACCTGGTGGTCCTCGACCTGAGGATGCCGGGGGTAGACGGAATATCGGTCCTGAAAAAGCTCAGAGAACGACGCCCTGACAGCGTGGTCATTGTCATAACCGGTTATTCGTCCGTCGCCTCTGCGGTCGAGGTCATGAAGCTTGGAGCTGTGGATTATCTGTCAAAACCTTTCACTCCGGACGAGCTGAGCGTCGCAGCCGCCAGAGCCCTGGAAAGGCGAACCGGCAGGGCCGTGGAAGTCCTCCCCGAGCGCGAGCTGATAGGGGAGAGGGTAGCCGTTCTAATCCAGCCCGATGACTTGCGCGAAATGCTCAAAGCGCAGGGCCGCTATGTCTTCGTTCCACGCCGCTCTGCGAAGGGGCTTCGGTATTCGCTGGCGGGGTTGCGGCCCGACCAGGAGCTCCTGTCTGGCGGCGTCCGGCCGGTTGATCCCTTGAAGACGTTCTTTTTCGAAGCACGGGCACGAGTCGCGGTCTATCCGTCATCGCGGCCACAGGTTATGTCACCGGCAAAAATGGCCGACCTTCGACGGGTAATCGCCGGAGTAAAGAGATGCGACCTTCAGGCGCTGGACCTCCTCGATAAGATTTTCCTCGAGGGGGACTTCGCTGATCCATTCTACAAGGCGGCCAGGGAGAACGCGCTGATTGTCACGGCAGATTGTACCAACCCGACACCGTCGTGCAGTTGCGTGCTCATGGGGCTGAATCCATTCTGCGAAGAGGGCTTTGACCTCAACGTCTCAGAAGCAACAGGAGGCTTGATCCTCGAGGCCGGTTCGCCGCGCGGCAAGCGGGCCATCGAAGCCTGTCGCGTCCGAAGAAAAGAAGTTGCTGCCACGCAGCTCGAGGAGAGGGAACAGCGGCGGCGTCAGACCCGAGAATCCGTTATCCAGATGAGCGGCGATTTCTTGACCGAGGAGCCTTATGAAGACCTCCTGAAAGAGGCGGAAGATTCTCCCGTCTGGGAAAAGTCTGCAGAAGCCTGCGTCGGGTGCGCCGCATGCACTCAAATCTGCCCGACGTGCCACTGCTTCTTCCTTTACGACAGGCGCCAACCAGCCTCCAGAGTCAAAGGGAAGTACGAGAGAATCCGTGCCTGGGACAGCTGCCAGTACCCCGCTTTCGCGAGGGTCGCCGGCGGTGCTAACCCAAGGAAGTCGCGCGAGGCGCGATTCCGCCACCGCTACGTGCACAAGTTCATTGACATCAAGGAAGCACATGGAATATACGGCTGCACCGGTTGTGGGCGGTGCATTGACGTCTGCATGGGAAAGATTGACATGCGAGAAGTCCTCTGGCAACTCAGTGGGGTCAAAGCGTGACAGACGAGACCGCAGACTTCCCAAACCCTTATCACCCGATAAAAGCTGTAGTTTTGGAGGTCGTTCAGGAAACCCCGAACATCAAAACGTTCCTTCTTCGGCCCCGCCTTCGGTTTCCGTTTCAAACGGGGCAGTTCATCGAATTGACTGTGCCCGGGGTCGGAGAGGCGCCGTTCACCCCTTCCTCATCTCCTGAAATTGACGAGAAAATGGAAGTCACCGTCATGAAGGTTGGCACGATGACTTCTGCTCTTCACGAGATGCAGCCCGGCCAATGGGTGGGGCTGAGGGGGCCTTTCGGGCAGGGGTATCCCCTGAGAGATTTCGTCGCAAAAGAAATCCTCATCGTCGGCGGCGGCGTGGGGCTCGCGCCGCTTCGCTCTCTTTTCCTTGCTCTCGTTCACCGCCTGGACGCCTACAAACGAATCGTCTTCTGCTACGGTGCGCGTTCACCTTCCGACATCGTTTACAGGGACGCCGTCCTGAACCAGTGGCCCAAGCTCGATCCAAGAATTAGCTTCCGCATAACGGTTGACAGAGGCGACAATAGCTGGAAGGGAAATGTCGGCCTGGTCACCACAACCCTCGATAACCTCGACATCCGCATTCCCAACAGCGTCGCGGTCGTCTGCGGTCCACCGATTATGATGAAATTCTCCACCCTCAAGCTCATTGGCCTCGGATACGAGCCGGAGCAGATTTATCTTTCCATGGAAAAGAATATGAGCTGCGGAATCGGCAAATGCGGGCACTGCCAGTTGGGGAAGTTTTACGTCTGTAAAGACGGCCCTGTCTTTACATACGACCTGATCAAAGATGCCCGGGAAATATGGGATTAGCCGAAAATGCCCGAAACGGCTGCGAAAACAGAAACGATGTCTCCCGTCTCCAAAAAAAAGCGGTTGTTCATTGACCTGGAGATATGCGGGAAGTGCCCCCGGTGTGTCACCGATTGCGACTATTTCTATCACCCTGCCAACAACGGGCTGCTGTCACTTCGTGAGAGAGCGGCCATGTTCGTCGTATGTCGCCGCTGCGAGAACCCGGTGTGCGTTTCTGCCTGTACCAGGGAGGCTCTGGAGAAGGACCCGGACGGACATCTCCGGCGATATAACATGCGATGCGTCGGGTGCAAATCATGCAGCATAGCTTGCCCGTTCGGGACGCTTCTTCCGGAGGTGATTCCTTACGCAGTGTCGGTCTGCGATTACTGCCTCGGCATCGTTGGAGGCGATAAAGTCCCCGTCTGCGTCGGGACCTGCCCCTTGAATGCGGTCCGGTTCGAGGAGGTTCAGGAGGATGCCTCGAAGAACAATTACGTCGTTAATGAGCATCTCGTGGTGCACGCGCTCCCCTGGAAGAAACAAGGCCAGACCAAATGAGTGCGCTTTGGGTCCTTTTTTTGATCGTGGTTTTCCCCGGTTTCGCGTTCACCTTTCTCTTTGCGATGTTCTTTGCCTGGATTGACCGGAAGGTGACAGCGCGAGTCCAGTGGCGGGTCGGCCCGCCGTTTCTTCAGCCTCTCTACGATTTCGTAAAGCTGCTCGGCAAGGAAATCGTCGTCCCCGCGGGAGGCTCGCGGGTTCTATTCCTGTTTGCTCCGCTCCTCGGTCTTGCAGCGGTAACTGTAGCTTCGACTCTCGTCTGGCAGGCGAACATCTGGCCGCGAAGCGGCTTTGCCGGTGATTTGATTGTCGTCATCTATTTGCTGACGATTCCTTCTCTGTCGGTCATCCTCGGCGGCTTCGCGTCGGGCAATCGCGTCGCCTCTCTCGGCGCCAGCCGGGAGATGAAAATGATTCTTTCCTACGAGCTTCCTTTCATCCTCGCTGCAATTGTGCCGATCATAAATGCCCGCGGCTCCATAAGGCTTGGCGACATCGCCCAAACGCAGCCCGCGGTCTCACACATCTCCGGAATCCTCGCTTTCATCGTCGCGGTCATCTGCATGCAGGCGAAGCTCGGACTTGTCCCATTCGACGCTGCCGAAGCGGATACCGAACTGATGAGCGGCCCCTTCGTCGAATACTCCGGAGCTCCCCTGGCAATCATCAGGCTGACTCGGTCAATGATGCTGTTCGTCATGCCCGTTTTTCTGGTCACCATATTCTGGCCCGGAGTGGCCGCCCCGCCACAGGCGGGGTTGCTCCCAGCGCTCCTCGGCTCCCTGAAGATTGTCCTTCTCCTTGTGGTCGTGATTCTTCTGCGAAACACCAATCCGCGTCTTCGCATTGACCAGGCCGTGGCTTTCTTTTGGGGACCGTGGGTTAGCGGTGTGGCTGTCCTTGCAGTTGTCCTCGCTCTGTTGAGGAACGCAGTATGAACTTGAAGCTGAAAGCGCTCTGTAAGTCGCCGTGGGTTTTTCATGTCAACACCGGCGCATGCAATAACTGCGACATCGAGCTGGTGGATGCCCTTACCCCGCGCTTTGACGTGGAGCGGTTCGGCATACTTCTCGTCGGGAGCATCAGGCATGCCGACGGCCTCGTTGTGACCGGTGGCGTCACACGGCAGGCTGCTCCGAGGCTCAGGAGGCTTTATGAGCAAACGCCAAAGCCTTTCCTGGTCATCGCCTGCGGGACATGCGCATGCACGAAAGGGATATTCCACGACGGTTACCACATGGCCGGGCCGGTTGATGAGATTGTCCCGGTTGACATCTACATCCCTGGCTGCCCTCCGAAGCCGGAGGCTATCATTGACGGCGTCGTGAAATTGCTCAGAAAGGTCGGACAGACAAACCGTGAGGGATAGAGAAGAAATCATAGCGAAGGTCAAAGAGCGGCTCGGCGGAAAGGTCGTCTCTTTCTGCGCGAAGGCTCCCAACAGACTCTACGTAGGCCTCGACGGGGAAAACCTCCCGCAGGCAGTGAGGCTTGTCTTTGAAGAAATGTCAGCCCGCTTTGCCATAGTCACAGGGGTTGATACGCCGTCGGGGATCGAGGTGCTGTATCACTTCTCTTTTGACGAAGCAGGCTTGGTCCTGACCTTCAAGGTTCTGCTCGACGCGGGGGCTCCGCGAATAGATTCCATTACCCCGATTGTCAAGGGAGCCGAATGGATTGAGCGAGAAATCCACGAGCTTCTCGGCGTGGAGTTCGTCGGGCATCCGAACATGAAAAGACTGGTTCTCGCCGAAGATTGGCCGGAAGGCGTCCACCCGCTGAGGAGGTCTTACGGAAGGGACTCGACGTGAAAAAGACCGTTATTCCAATAGGACCGTATCATCCGCTTCAGGAAGAGGCGGAGTTCTTCCAGTTGCACGTCGAAGGCGAGAAGGTCGTGGACATAGACGTGGACCTCGGCTACAACCACCGAGGAATCGAGAAGATTTGCGAATCGAGGACTTTTGACCAGGTGCCATTTGTCGTGGAGCGCATCTGCGGAATCTGCTCCACGTCCCACCCGCTGGCATACGTTCAGGCAGTCGAAGAGATCGCGGGAGTTGAAGTCCCAGAGCGCGCCCTTTACATCAGGACAATCATCGCCGAACTGGAGCGTCTCCACAGCCACCTCCTCTGGCTCGGTCTGGCGGGCCACTTCATTGGATACAACACGGTCTTCATGTGGGCGTGGCGCTACCGCGAGCCGGTTCTCGACATCATGGAAGAGGTAACCGGCAATCGTCAGAACTACGCCATGATGAAAGTGGGCGGCGTCCGGCGAGACCTCCTCGACGAAGACCTTCCCAAGATAAGGAAGATGGTAGAAGGGCTCCACCCTCCCCTCAACATGTTCGTCGGCGCTGTCCTCGACGATCCGGTTATTCACGCCAGGACAAAGGGTGTCGGAGTCCTCACTCCGGAAGATGCAAAAGCATACGGAGCGGTCGGTCCGACGGCAAGAGCCTCCGGCCTTGCCATTGACGTGCGAAGAGACGACCCCTATGCCGCCTACGACCGCGTTCATTGGAAGGTCATCACCTGGCCAGCCGGAGACGTTTTCGCAAAAGCCGCCGTCAGACTTCTCGAAGTCCCTGAATCCATCAAAATCATTCTCCAGTGCCTCGACCAGATGAAGCCCGGCGAGATAGATGCGAAGGTCAAAGAGGTCCCGCCCGGAGAAGGAATCGGCCACGTCGAGGCCCCCCGTGGCGAGACGTTCCACTACGTGCGATCCGACGGCTCCAACCGCCCGGTCAGGCATAAGGTCCGTGCGCCGAGCTACGTCAACGTCCCCACTTTCAAGGCGACCTGCATCGGGCAAACGGTCTCCGACGCGACCATCATCCTCGCGGCCGTTGACCCGTGTTACAGTTGCACCGAAAGGATGGCTGTCACCGGGCGAGGGCGGGGAAAGCGACCGTTAACTGCCCAGGACCTCATCTCCCTTTCACAGAACGAGACCCGGGAAATCCTTGATACGCCAACCGGCAAAGCCGCCCAAAAACAACTCGAAAGAAAACTGATCGAGGGATATAGCAGAATCGGAGGTAAAGCGTGCTGATCACCCTCATCCTCATGCCAGTTGCCGCAGGCATGGTTTGCCTCCTCGTTCCCAGGAGAGTGAAGTATCTCCGCGAAGGCCTTGCCCTGCTGACCTCATTAGCGGTTCTCGTTCTGGCCATAATCGCCTTTACGAGCAAGCCTCTGAGCTTTGGGGCTTCGGGTCTCGGGTTTCGGGTCTCGGCCGAAACCCCAAACCCCAGCCCCGAGACCCCAATTCCTTCTCCTCTTCTTGTCCTCGATGCCCTCTCGGGGACGATTGTGCTGGGGGTCGGTTTCTTCGGAGTGCTCATTGCAATCTACTCCATCCGTGCGATGCCCGGCCTTCGTGGTCTGAGCCAGTACTACGCCTGTTTTCTTTTGACTATCGGCGCCTCCTGTGGTGCCGCCCTTGCCAACGATTTGATACTTCTTGTTGTGATGTGGGGCTTTCTTGGACTGACGCTGTACCTTCTCATCAGCCTCGGCGAGGATGGGGCAGAGGTAGCAGCCAAAAAGACCTTCATCATCATCGGCGCTTCCGACAGCCTGATGATTCTGGGGATTGGAATCCTATGGTTGCTGACCTCAAGACTCGCCATGGACGCCATTTCCATAGCCCTTGACGGATTCCTGCCCGTCCTGGCGTTTCTCTGCCTTGCCTCGGCAGCCTTTGCGAAGGCGGGCGCCATGCCCCTCCACACGTGGGTCCCGGATTCGGCGGAAAAGGCCCCGATTTCCGTAGTAGCTTTCCTGCCAGCGGCTCTCGATAAGCTTCTTGGCATCTACCTCCTGGCGAGGGTCGCGCTGAACCTCTTCGTTATGACCAAGGGCACACTGATTTTTCTGATGGCGGCCGGCGCTGTCACGATAATTGGCGCCGTCATGATGGCTTTGATTCAGCAAGACTTCCGGAGACTCATTGGATACCTCACCGTTTCCCAGGTTGGCTACATGGTCCTCGGCATCGGCACCGGAACAGCCGTAGGAATCGCGGGGGGGCTTTTCCACATGCTCAACGAGGCCATCTCCAAGTCGTGCCTCTTCCTCAGCTCAGGAAACGCCGAGAAGGCAGCCGGAACAAGAGACCTCGACAAGCTCGGCGGCCTGGCTCGCCCGATGCCCCTGACCTTCATCGCCTTTCTCGTTGCGGCTCTCTCAGTCTCGGGCATTCCCCCATTTAACGGCTTCTTCTCGAAATGGATGGTCTATCAGGGTGTCATTGATGCCGGACGAAGCGGAGGGTTCCTATGGGTAATATGGCTGGCCGCGGCGGTCTTCGGCTCGGCTTTGACCCTTGCATGTTTTGCCAAACTCATTCATTCCATCTTTCTGGGGACGACGAGACGCGAAGGGAGGGAATCCAGAGAGGCGCCCTTCGCGATGTGGCTTCCCCCGGCGGTTCTTGCGGTATTGTGCGTCGCCTTCGGAATATTCGCTCTTCCCCTTCCCTTGAGGGGCTTGGTCTATCCGGCCGTCGGGCAGAGCGTAAGCTACATTGGCCTGTGGAACGCTCCCTTGGCAACACTTCTTATCCTCGCCGGGATTGTCATCGGGGCCATCATCTACCTCCTTGGGAAGGTAAAGTCGGTTCGTGAGGAGCAGCCATACCTCGGCGGCGAAGTGATGCCCGCTGAGACGAGCCCTTCCGGCGCAGATTTCTACCTGACGATAAAAGACCTTGCCGGGCTCAGCGGGGTTTACCGCCTGGCTGAAAAGAAGATATTCGACGTTTACGACCAGGGCGTCAGGCTGTCATTCGCGTTCACTGAGTTCCTGCGTAAACTTCATACCGGCATCCTGACAACCTATATCGCGTGGTGCCTGCTCGGATTGCTCGTGCTGCTTCTCATTCTCGTCAGAGGCTGACAGAAATGATGACGATACTTTGCGCCTTGATTCTACTGATGATATTAGGGGCCATTGTAGCTCTCGAGGCGGCGAGCCTCCTTTCTTCCGTCGTTTTGCTGGGGATTGTGGGGTTCAGTTTGACAGCCGCATTTCTCATTCTCCAGGCGCCCGACCTCGCTATAGTGCAAATCGTCGTTGAGACGTTGTCTCTCGTCATATTCATTGCGGTGATTCTCAAGACCACCTCTGAAGACCGCACGAGACCGGAACGCCGGCACGTATTTGACTACCTGGTAGCAGCGGTCTTTGTCGTCATGTTCATGGTTGCCGCAAGCTGGGCCGTCGGTTCCATGCCTCCGTTCGGCGAGCCATCTCTGAGAATGGCGCAGGCGTATTTATCCCCGAACCTCTCACCAGAGCTTCTCCTACGGCCAACGGGAGCCGCAAACCTCGTCGCCGCCATTATCCTCGACTTTCGGGGCTATGACACGCTCGGCGAGGCCACCGTTCTATTCACGGCCGTCATGGGCGTCTTAGCTGTCCTAAGGAAAACCGGGAGGAAACACTAAATGCGAGGAATGACATTTATCGTCAGGACCGTCGCTCGTGGCATGGCGGGGATGATTTTCCTTTACGGCATCTACATTGTCCTTCACGGGCATCTCACCCCGGGCGGCGGTTTCGCAGGAGGGGTCATGATTTCAGCAGCCTTCATCCTTACTTTCTTAGCCGGCGGTTCGATAGAACAGATAGCAGAGGCGAAGAAGTGGCGCTCCTCCCTGGCCGAATCGCTCGGAATATTCGCCTTCTGGGCGTTGGCTTTCATCGGGCTTATAGGCGGGATGTTCTTCCTTAACTTTCTGGGAAAGGGCAAGCCGTTTCATCTCTTCAGCGCCGGGTTCATCCCTTTGTGCAACATCGCAATAGGAATTGAGGTTGCAGCAGCACTTTTCGCCATCTTCGTCACCCTCGCCATTCTCAAGATAGGAGAAAAGAAATGATCGTCCTCATGCTGGCTATCTTTCTTTTCCTCGTGGGGCTTTATGGGGTAGCCACGAAGCGAAACCTCATAAAGATAGTTATCGGCCTGTCAATAATCGAGTACGCCACTTTTCTCATCCTGGCACTCATCGGATATAGACAGGAAGGAAGTCCGCCCATTATCGTCGCCAAGATGGGACAAGCGACGCTCGTTGACGCACTCCCGCAGGCGCTTGTTCTGACGGCGATTGTCATTGGTCTTGCGACGACTGCGCTCCTTCTTTCCATCGCTCTGCGAATCTATCACAAGTACGGGACTTTCGACGTCAGGGAAATCAGGAAACTGAGAGGGTAGAAAGACCAGTAACGTTCACTTGACACCGCGACCATGACCTCAATGCAGACGGTTGTTCCTTTCAAGGAAACGATGCTTGACGAGACTGCTGAATTAAGGTCTCAGGTCCGCAACTCATATTTCTTCCGGAGCCGGATATGAACCTCATCCCGCTGTTTGTGGCAATACCGCTGGGACTGGCATTCCTGATGCCCCTTCTGGGAAGACTGTCGCGTCTTCTTCCCGACCTTTTCGGCAACGTCGCGACTCTGGCGCTGGCCGTCCTTTCCTGCGCGGTCATTAATTTCCCTCTGACCGTTTACAAGGTCGGCGCGTGGGAACCCGTCAAGGGAGTTCCCATCGGCATATACATGGTTATTGACGGCCTTGCGGTTCTCATGCTGCTGATAGTCAACGTCGTCGGTTTCGCGGTCAGCCTTTACTCCATCCACTACATGCAGAAGTACACCGACAAGCCCCGTTTCTACACCCTCTTTCTGTTGATGATGGCGGGAATGAACGGCGTTGTCATCAGCGGCGACCTGTTCAACGTTTTTGTTTTCCTTGAGATCTCCGCCATCGCCTCCTACGCCCTCGTTGCATTCGGGACGGAAGCGGATGAACTTGAAGCAGCCTTCAAATATCAGGTCATGGGGTCAGTTGCGTCCGGCTTTATCCTCATCGGCATCTCCGTGCTCTATTCCCTCACCGGGACGTTGAATATGGCCGACATGGGCAAAGTCATTTTGCAGCAGGGGCGGTCTGATGGGGTGCTCTTTGCAGGGGCATTGTTTCTCATGGGATTTGGCCTGAAGGCCGCCGTCATGCCGTTTCATGCGTGGCTGCCGGACGCTCATCCAAGCGCTCCGGCTCCCATCTCGGCGATGCTGTCAGGAGTCCTCATAAAAGCGATAGGGATATATGCCCTCTGTCGCATCATGTTCAATGTCATCGGCCTGAACCTCACTACGAGCTATATCCTCATGGCCCTCGGCGCCCTCTCCATGATTGCCGGCGTGTTCCTCGCAATCGGGCAGTGGGATATGAAAAGGCTTTTCGCCTACCACAGCATCAGCCAGATGGGCTATGTGGTCATGGCGCTCGGTATTGGAACACCCCTCGGACTACTCGGAGGCCTCTTCCATCTCATGAACCATGCCACCTTCAAGTCCCTCCTGTTCCTCAACTCGGGCGCCGTTGACTACGCCACCGACAACCGCGACCTCCAGAAAATGGGTGGACTTAACCAGAGGATGCCAGTCACGGGAGGGACATCCCTGGTGGCTTCCATGTCCATTGCGGGCATCCCCCCGTTCAACGGCTTCTGGAGCAAGCTGATAATCATCTTAGCGGCCGTCCAGGCGGAATACTACGCTCTCGCTGCCCTCGCTGTCTTAGGGAGCATCATGACGCTCGCTTCCTTCCTTAAGGTTCAGAAGTACGCGTTCTTCGGAAAGCTGCGACCTGTCTGGGAGAAGGCCAGAGAGGCGCCGGTCTCAATGTGTATCTCCATGGTTATGTTAGCCATCTTGTGCACGGGAATGGGATTTCTGTTGCTTCCCAGGGTGAAGGAAGTGCTTCTCGACCAGGCGGCGGAGGCGCTCCTCAATGGGACAGATTACGCAGGCCTTGTGCTGCAGAGGTGAATTTCGCCGTGCCGTTCCGCCCAAGGCGGGATAACTAAAAGGGAAGACAGGCAATGTCGCGAATAATATATTTCGTGGTCGCGTTTGCCCTCTGGGTGTTGTTGACGTTATCACTCGACTGGCAGCATCTGGCGGCAGGCGCAGTGGCGTGCGCCCTGACCGCAGCCGTCTTAGGCAAAACTTCTCTCTCCAACGGGCGCAGGCTGCTTCATCCCCGGCGATATTTCTGGATGGTCGTCTATGTGATAGTCTTGCTGTGGGAATGCCTTAAGGCCAACTTCGACGTGGCATACCGCGTTCTCCACCCTGCGATGCCCATCCGTCCCGGCATCGTGAAAGCCCGAACCTCTCTGAAAACCGAAATCGCCAGAACATCCCTCGCCAACTCCATCACGATGACGCCGGGGACGCTGACCGTTGACATGACAGCCGACGGCGACCTCTACATCCACTGGATCAACGTCAAAGACCAGCGCCCAGAACGCGCCACCGAAATCATTATCGAGCGATTTGAGAGGATTCTGAAGAGGATTTTCGAATGAATATTGACCCCTTTTTAGTGGCTTTCGTTGCATCTCTTGTGGGCCTGTGTTTCTTCTGCCTGTACAGGGCATGGCGCGGGCCAACGGTCGCTGACAGGATGGTTGCCATAGACATACTCGGCATCCTCGTAGTCGGGCTATGCCCACTGTGGGCGATTTATGCCAGAACCACTTACCTGATTGACATAGCCCTGGCCTGGGTGATCCTCTCGTTCGTCGGGACCCTCGCTCTGGCCAAATACCTCGGAGGACAACAATTCGATGAGTGACCACGCGGGGCTTGCCGTCATTTTCATCGGCGTTCTCTTTGACCTGTTCGGGTGCATTGGCCTGGTCAGGCTGCCCGACCTGTATAACCGACTTCAGGCCGCAACCAAGTGCGTCACCCTTGGCACATGCGGCATAATGTTCGGGGTATTCCTAATGCAAGGATTCAACGAGCTGGGCGTCAAGGCTCTCCTTGCCATCCCGTTGATTTTCGTTACGGCCCCCACTGCCGCCCACGCTCTTGCCCGCGGCGCCCACATTTCCGGCGTTTCTCTCTGGAAAAAAAGCCTCTGCGACGCATATGCCCAGGACAAGCGGCGTACCGACAAAGGGAAGCCCGCTTCCTGAGCTTCCTTCGGGAGTTGCTTATGAAGTATCCGAAACTGAGAGAGTTAAAAGAAGCGATAAGGTCGTTGTTCAGCCGGCCTTACACAATAAAGTATCCGGCCCAGCCCTCCCTGCCGCCGGAACGATTCCGCGGCAAGCCTGAATTCACCGACAAGTGCGTGGGCTGCGGAGCGTGCGCGGAAGTATGTCCTGCGGGGGCGATCCTCTTGACCGACCACCTGAGCCCGGCCGAAGAGCCGGGTCGCGCCCCGTTCCGAAGGCTGGTGCTGCATTACGACCAGTGCATTTACTGCGGCCAATGCCGTGCGAATTGCCCAACGGAGGAGGGCGTCAAATACAGCCGCGAGTACGAGCTTGCTCTCTTCGACAGGAAAGAGGCCTTCATCAGCGTCGAAAAGGACCTTCTCCTCTGCGAGGTCTGTGGAGCGGTGATAAGCACTTTCGAGCACCTCAGGTGGCTTGCGGAGAAACTCGGACCCCTCGCTTACGCCAACTTGGGCCTGGTCCTCGCAAGCCAGCGGGAGCTTATTCCCCTCGCTGAGCCAGCGGTAAAGGATAAGCCAGAAATAAGTAGAGCCGACCACGTCAAGTTCCTCTGCCCGAAATGCCAGCACGAAGTATTCATAAAGGAGGAGTGGCGGTAAGAACCAAAATGACCGCCGCCTCGAACGCTTCCGAAATAGCTGCCGTCTTGAAAAGCCGCCTTGGCCGCGTTGTGGTCATCGTCGGCATCGGAAATCTGCTTCGCTCAGACGACGGCGCCGGCCCCCGCTTCATAACGATGCTCACAGAAAGATTCTCTCGGGGCATCGAGCCGAACCGCTGTGTCCATTTAATCAATTGCGGCGAAGCCCCCGAAAACTACATAGGCCAAATCGCACGACTGCGCCCGCAAACAGTTATCATCGTGGATACCGCAGACCTCGGATTACCTCCCGGTCGGATGCGCATCGTCGAGGCCGATGAGCTCGTGCAGCAAAACCCGTCAACCCACGCAATCTCCCCTGTTCTCTTTATGAGGCAATTGAAAGACGGAACGGGGGCGGATGTTTTTATGCTTGGCGTGCAACCCGCTGTGACAGGTTTCGGCGAAGGCCTTTCCCCACGCGTTGAATTCGCTTTGACGGGCCTCGCCGACCTGATTGAACACGCCCTCCGCCGACAGTAGCGCGGCCAGGGGTCGCGCCGGTGCTCGCCCTTCTCCCCTCCGGATTCTTCAAGGGGCAGCTCGGTCTGAAGAAGCTTTGCCCGGAGCACAGGAAGGGCTTTTCGAGCGCGGATTCCTCCAGGACCAACCCTGTCATCGGCGGGGCACTCCCCCGGTTGCCCTGCGGCCCGAGAGCGAGGCGTGCGCCGTGCATATAGGGGGAACGCACGTCTACACAGGGGCGTGGCTATTCGCGGTGAGGAAACCACGACGCAGAGGAACTCCCCCTCTCAAAAAAGTGTTGATAGGGCCCACAGCGAGCCTTAGAATTCAGTTGAACCATGAAGAAAATCGGTGTTTTCGTCTGCTGGTGTGGATCGAACATAGCCGGCACCGTCCAGGTGGACAGGGTCGTGGAAGAGGTGTCCAAGCTGGATGGTGTTGTCCATTCCGAATCCTACAAGTATCTCTGCTCCGATCCCGGGCAGGCCATCGTGGAGACTGCCGTCAGGGAAAAGCATCTCGACGGAGTTGTGGTAGCCGCCTGCTCTCCCACGATGCACGAGACCACATTCCGCAAGACCGTCGCGCGGGCTGGCTTGAACCCCTACCGCTGTGAAATCGCGAATGTTCGCGAGCAATGCAGTTGGGTTCACCAGGCCGCGAAGGATGAAGCCACCGCCAAAGCTGTCAAAATCATCCAGTCCATAATCGAGAAGGTTAAGCTCGACGAAGAGCTTTACCCGATCCGTTCGGCTCTCGTCAAGCGGGCCCTCGTCGTCGGCGCCGGGATAAGCGGCCTGAAGGCGGCATCCGACATCGCCAACAGCGGCTATGACGTTCTCCTCCTTGAGAGGGAACCATCCCCGGGCGGGCGGGTGATGCAGCTATCGCGCACGTTCCCCCATTTCCGAGCAGCCGAGGACTTCGTCGTTCCTCTGATTGAGGAAGTGTCAAACCATCCGCGCGTCAAGCTCATGACCTATTCCGAGCTGGAGGAAGTAACCGGCCACGTCGGGCAATTCAAAGTCAAAATCAAGAGAAAGGCAACCTACGTTGACCCCGACAAATGTACTGCCTGCGGACTGTGCATCAAGGAATGCCCTGTCGAAGTACCTTCCGAATTGAACCTCGGCCTCGGAAAAAGAAAAGCGGTCTATATCCCCTTTCCGGGTGTCCTGGCGGCCAAGCCGGTCATTGACGCTGAGGCTTGCCTGTTCTTCAAAGGAGCCGGGTGCGAGCTTTGCAAGAAGGTCTGCGAGCCAGGGGCTATTGACTTCGACCAGCGCGATACGATCGTCGAGGAAGAAGTGGGGGCTATTGTCCTTGCCACCGGCTATGCCCTCCATCCGAAGGAGGAAGTTGCCGAGTACGGTTACGGCAAATACCCCGACGTGATAAGCGGCCTGGAATTTGAGAGGCTCAATTCTTCCACCGGTCCCACCGCAGGTCGGATATGCCGACCCTCCGACGGAAAAGTCCCCAAAGAGCTTGTGTTCATCCAGTGCGTGGGTTCCAGAGACCAGGAAAAGGGCGTCCCCTATTGTTCAAGAATCTGCTGCATGTACGCCGCCAAGCAGGCGATGCTCTTCAAGGAAAAGGTCCCCGACGGGCAAGCATACGTTTTCTACATGGATGTCCGGTCCGGAGGTAAGGGCTACGAGGAGTTTGTCCAGCGAGCCCAGGAAGAAAACCGCACGCTTTATCTCCGCGGCAGAGTGTCGAGGGTCTTCCGGGACAACGGAAAAATCGTGGTCTGGGGAGCTGATACCCTCACCGGCAAAAAAATCGAGATCGCCGCCGACATGGTTGTTCTCGCGACAGCCATCCTCCCGAGGGAAGATTCCAAGGAACTGGCAAAGAAGCTGAGAATCGCCACCGACGAGTACGGTTTCTTCAGCGAGGCCCACATCAAGCTCCGCCCCGTCGAGAGCCAGACCGCCGGAATCTTCCTCGCCGGATGCGCTCATTCTCCGAAAGACATTACCGACTCTGTTTCGCAGGCGGGCTGTGCCGCAAGCAAAGTCAAGGCTCTATTTGCTGCCGATGAGCTTGTAAGCGAGCCGATGGTCGCTTACGTGGACGAGGACGCATGCGTCGGATGCGGGATATGTGTCGCGGCTTGCCCTTACGAGGCTCGCGTCCTCCACGAGCGGAAAAAGATAGCGGAAGTTGAAGAAGCCCTCTGCCAGGGTTGTGGAGGGTGCGTGGCTGCTTGCCCGAACGGCGCCTCTCAAATGAGGAACCTCACAAGGGACCAGGTCCTGGCAATGATTGATGCGATTTCTTGACGCCGCGCGCAGTAGCCCCGGTGGCACGGGCATCTTGCCCGTGAAGGCTGAAAAGCTTGCTGCGAGCGACCGTGGGCAACAGGCCCATACTACAGCCAAAGAAAGGTCTTATGCAGGTCTTATGGCAAGGCGAGACAATTCCAATTGACTTTTCCTTCATGGAAACAGTCAACAGGCGAAGCGGCGAGCAGGTCCAGCTCTGCTACCACTGCCATAAATGCGGCGCGGGATGTCCCGTCGCCTCTTTCATGGACTACACCCCCGATAAGCTCTTCAGGATGGCTCAGCTCGGCCTGAAAAGGCAGGTGCTCAGCAGTTCAACTATCTGGCTGTGCTCTGCATGCCATACGTGCGCCACACGCTGCCCGAACGACATTGACGTAACGAGGGTCATGGATACTCTCAAGCAAATGGCCGTTGTGCAAAAAGTCAAAAGCAGCCAGAGGGCGGCCGCCGTTTTCCACAAAGCCTTTCTATCTAACCTGAGGAGATTCGGACAAATTCACGAGGCAAGCTTGATGGCCGTTCTAAAGCTGAAAACCCTCAACCTCTTCAGCGACCTCAAGCTGGGATTGAGAATGTTCATGAGAGGCAAGATTGCTCTCCTTCCCAAAAGAGTAAAGGGGAGGAAAGAGATACGCAGGTTATTCAAGGAAATTCGCAGGCGGGCAGAAGTCCCCGAGGAATCACATTGAGACTGTCTTATTACCCCGGCTGTTCGCTTCATGCCACGGCAAAGGAGTACGGCCTCTCCACGAGGGCGGTGTGTGATGCGCTCGGAATTGAGCTTGTGGAGATACCGGACTGGTGCTGCTGCGGGGCATCTTCCGCTCACAGCCTGAACCGCACTTTCTCCATAGCTCTCGCTGCCAGAAACATCGCAGCCGCCCAGTCGGAGGGACTCGACATCGTCCTTCCGTGCGCGGCTTGCTTTGGGAACGTACGCACAGCCGATGCCGCACTCCGCCAGGACGAGTCTCTTCGCCGCGAGATGGAGGAGCTGCTTTCGTTCCGCTACTCCGGGAAGCTGCGTGTCCTCCACCTCCTCGACGTGATACGCAACGGAGTTGGCCTGGAAGCAGTGCGCCGGCGAGTCGTCAGAAAGTTGGCGGGTTTGAAAGTCGCAGCATACTACGGCTGTCTCCTTGTTCGCCCGCCCGAGGTCTGCGGTTTCGACGACACTGAGAATCCGACGTCGCTGGACAGTCTCGTCGAGGCCATCGGGGCCGAGCCTGTGAAATGGTCTTACAAGACCGAGTGCTGCGGAGCAAGCCTCGCTCTCATCCAGCCCGAAATCGTCGAGAAGCTCGTGGGCGAGATTACCGAGATGGCTGTGGAGGCGGGGGCTTCCTGCATTGCTACCGCATGCCCCCTTTGCTCTACGAACCTGGAAAGTCGGCAGAAAGTCGGCTTGCCAATCTTCTTCTTCACCGAGCTGATGGGGCTGGCGTTCGACCTGGAAGGATGCGAGAAGTGGCTCAACATGCACCTCGTAGGAACAGAGCAAGTTATTGAAGCGCTTCAAGCCCAGCACCCGAGTCCGCACGAGATGACCCAGAAAGAAAAACTGTTATGACCACCGAGGAAGCCAAAGCGAACATTTCTCCAGCCGAAAACGAAATTGTCGGCGCCGTTCTTGTCGCGGGCGGGGGCATCGGCGGAATGCAGGCGGCGCTCGATCTCGCCGAGGCGGGCTTCAAGGTCTATCTTCAGGACACCGGCCCTGCCATCGGCGGGACAATGGCCAAACTCGATAAGACTTTCCCGACCAACGAGTGCGCCATGTGCATCATGGCTCCGAAGCTCGTCGAGTGCGGAAGGCACAGGAACATCGAGCTTCTGACCTATTCTGAGATCGAAGGCGTTGAAGGCTCTCCCGGCCACTTCAAAGTCACCCTCACTAAGAAAGCGAGGTTCATTGACGAAGAGAAATGCACCGGCTGCGGCGAGTGTGAGAAGGTTTGCCCTGTAGAAATCAAAAGCGAATTTGATGCTCAGCTCGCCAATCGCAGGGCCATTTATCGCCTTTACCCTCAAGCTGTTCCGCGCGCCTACACCATAGACAGAGGCGAGGAGGTTTCGCCCTGCCGCGCCACGTGCCCCGCACACGTCAATCCGCATGCCTACGTCAGGCTCATATCGCAGGGAAAGCTCAAGGAGGCTCTTGAAGTTGTCAGGCGCCGCAACCCGTTTCCGGGCGTTTGTGGGAGAATATGCCATCACCCCTGCGAGGACAAGTGCCTTCGCGGCGAGATAGACCAGCCGATAGCCATCTGCGACCTGAAGAGGTTCGCAGCCGACCAGGGGAATGGCGCTGCTTCGCAGCCTCCACCTCTCCCCGAGCAAGAGCGACCCGAGAAAGTCGCAGTGGTTGGCTCCGGCCCCGCGGGACTGACTGCCGCATACGACCTTCGCCTTCTCGGCTACGGAGTCACAGTTTTCGAGAGCGAGCGTCTCCCCGGCGGAATGCCCGCCCTGACCATCCCCGAGTTCAGGTTGCCAGCCAGCATCGTGCAAAGCGAGGTGCAGCACATTCAGTCGCTCGGGGTCGAAATCCGGACGGGCGTCAAGGTCGGGCGGGACGTATCGCTCGATTCCCTCTTCGACGAGGGATATGAAGCAATTGTCCTCGCGATTGGAACGGGAGTGGGGAGGTCTCTTCGGATTCCCGGAGCGGACGCGGAGGGAGTGCTAAATGCTCTCGATTTTCTCCGCGATGTGAAACTCGGAAGAGACGCGAAGGTGCAAGGCCGCGTCGTGGTAGTCGGGGGCGGGGGAGTTGCCATGGACGCCGCCCGAACGGCTATTCGCCTGGGCGCCCAGGACGTGCACATAGCATGCCTAGAATCACGCGAGGAAATGCCCGCTCATTCGTGGGAAATTGAGGCTGCCGACGAGGAAATCCGGGCGCTCATCGAGGAAAACAGCGAAGCCAACCGCGAAGCCCCGCGGTGGCATACTTCCGTCTCAATCAAAAGGATTGTGACCAGCGACGGCAGAGTATCCGGCATCGAGCTGATGAAAGTCAAATGGATGAAGTTTGACGAGGAAGGAAGGCTGACCCTCGAAGTTGAGGAGGGGCGCGAGCAAATCATCCCGGCGGACACCGTGATTCTGGCTGTTGGGCAGAGCATGGACCGGACGATTGCGGAGGTTGCGGGTATCCCTCTCGCCTCTCGAGGGACCATTGCCGCCGACTCAATCACCCTGGAGTGCGGCAGACCCGGCGTCTTCGCCGCCGGCGATGCGGTCAGCGGGCCGTCCAGCGTCATAGAAGCGATAGCCGCCGGCCACGAGGCAGCCGTATCCGTGGACCGATACCTACGCGGTGAAGACCTTCGCTCCGGACGCCCCCCCGAGCTGGTGGCCGTCGAAAAGCCCCGGCAGCCCGACACCACCAGGAAGCCAAGACGGGCCACGAATCGCCTCCCGGCGGCCGAGAGGATAAGAGGCTTCGCAGAGGTGGACCTGGGATTCGACGCAGATACCGCAGTCGCCGAAGCCGCCCGCTGTATGTCTTGCGCAGTATGCTCCGAATGCCTTCAATGCCAGCAAGCCTGCGAAGCAGACGCCGTCGTCTTCGACCAGAAAGAACAGTCGCTGGCTCTCGACGTGGGGGCGATAATTGCCGTCCCGGGATTCGACGTTTACGACGCCGCCAAGAAAGGCGAGTATGGCTTCGGCCTCTACGAGAACGTCGTCACAAGCATTCAGTTTGAGCGAATTCTGAGCGCTTCCGGCCCGAGCGGCGGCGAGGTTGTCCGCCCGTCTGACGGTGCCCATCCAAAAAAAATCGCTTTCATCCAGTGCGTCGGCTCCAGAGATAACACCGCCGATGGAAACGACCACTGCTCCTCCATCTGCTGCATGTATTCCACGAAGGAAGCTATCATCGCCAGGGAGCACGACCCCGAAATTCAGCCGACAATCTTCTTCATAGACCTGCGAGCTTTCGGCAAAGAATTCGAAAAGTACTACGAGAGCGCAAAGAATCAGTACGGCATCACATACCACCGCTGCATGATTTCAAAGGTCGTCGAGCTCCAGAGGACCAAAAACCTGAGAGTGAAGTACATCACGGAAGACGGTGCGGTTCACGAAGAGGAGTTCGACCTGGTTGTCCTCGCGGTGGGGCTTGTTGCCGGTTCGCGCAACCTGCGCCTTGCCGAAAGTCTGGGCATCTCGCTCGACGAGCATGGGTTCTGCGAGGCCAGTCCGCTGGAGCCGAACCGGACCAGCCGCCCGGGGATTTTCGCAGCGGGGCCATTCCTCGAGCCCAAAGACATACCCGAGACTGTCGTCGAGGCAAGCGCCGCGGCTGCCTCCGCTTCTCGCCTTCTTGCCCCGGCGAGAGGAAGGCTCGTCGTCGAAAAAGAATATCCGCCGGAGATAGATGTCTCCGAGGAGGAGCCGCGAATCGGCGTTTTCGTCTGCCGCTGCGGCAGAAACATTGGCGGCATCATAGATGTGCCGGCGGTCGTGGAATACGCCCGGACTCTCCCGGACGTCGCATTCGTTGACGAGAACCTCTACACCTGTTCGCAGGATTCGCTCGTCGCCATCAAGGAAAAGGTCGTCGAGAACAGGCTCAACCGCGTAGCCGTGGCATCGTGCACGCCTCGCACGCACGAGATGCTTTTCCGCGACACGATAAGGGAGGTCGGGCTTAATCCGTATCTCTTCGAGATGTGCAGCTTGAGGGAGCAGTGCTCCTGGGTTCACATGAATCAGCCCGGAGAAGCTACCGAGAAGGCCAAAGAGATTGTAAGAATGGCAGTAGCCAAAGCAAGACTACTGCGACCGATTCAGTTGACCTACTTCGACTTGAATCACAAGTGCCTTGTCATCGGGGGAGGCCTCGCTGGCATGACCGCCGCTCTCTCACTCGCCGACCAGGGCTTTGACAGCTACCTCGTCGAAAAGGAAGTTCTCCTCGGCGGCAACCTCAGAAATATCCGTTTCTCGCTCTCCGGTTACGACCCACAGCTCCTTCTCAGAGAGACGATCGAGAAAGTTACAGGCAACCCGCGTATCCAGGTCTTCACGGGCGCCGAAGTCGTCGCCCTGTCTGGTTACGTCGGCAATTTCAAAACCATCGTCCGCCAGGGAGACCAGCAACTCGAACTGGAGCATGGGGCCATAATCGTTGCAACGGGCGCTTCCGAGCACCGCCCGACCGGCTACCTCTACGGGCAGAACCCCTCTGTTCTGACGCAGGAAGAGTTCGAGGAGAAGCTCGCCTCGGACGGCGACTCGATTTGCGCTCTGGGAAGTATTGTCATGATTCAATGCGTGGGCTCCCGCGACGACGAGAGGCCGTATTGCAGCCGCGTCTGCTGCGGGCAGGCAATCAAAAATGCCCTCAAGCTAAAGGAGCTTAATCCCGAGGCTGCCGTTTTCATTCTCTACCGCGACGTCAGGACATACGGTTTCAAGGAGAGGGCCTATCGTGAAGCCAGGGAAAAGGGAATCGTCTTCCTGCGTTACGAAGACGATCGGAAACCGACCGTCTCCGAAAAAAACGGCAAGCCGCTCGTTGAATTGACGGATAGCGTCCTCGGCGAAAAGCTTCTGCTCGAGGCCGACTGCGTTGTCCTCAGCACAGGGATGGTCACCACCGGAAACGAAGAGCTTGCTAAAATTCTAAAGGTTCCTCTGACGAGCGATGGCTTTTTCCTGGAAGCTCATGCTAAGATTCGCCCGCTGGACTTCGCCACCGACGGAATGTACGTCTGCGGCCTCGCCCATTCGCCCAAGTATGTCGAGGAGTCCATTGCTCAGGCCAACGGCGCCGCCATTCGCGCCGTGACCCTCCTCTCAAAGGAAAAGCTCATCTCCAAGGCGGAAATCGTCAGAGTTAATGAGAAGGTGTGCACGGGATGCGCCATATGCGTTTCCGTGTGCCCATATGACGCAAGGGAAATTGACGACGAGACAAAGAAAGCGAAAATCGTTTACGTCCTCTGCCAGGGATGCGGCGCATGCGCTGCTGCTTGTCCCAACGGCGCCACCGTCCAGAACATCTTCGAGAAAGAGCAGATTCTCGAGATGGTTGACTCTGCAATCGGTTGATAGGAGATAACCGTGAGCCGCTTCGAGCCGAAGATTCTCGGATTCGTCTGTAACTGGTGCACGTACGCCGGAGCAGACCTCGCTGGAACTTCCAGAATCCAGTACCCGCCCAACATCCGGATCATCCGGCTGATGTGCAGCGGGTCAGTTGACCCCCTCTACGTCCTGAAATCAATCCTGGAAGGCGCCGACGGCGTCCTCATCGGCGGATGCCATCCGGGTGACTGTCATTACACCAACGGCAATTACAAAGCCAGGAGAAGGGTCACCGTCTTGAAAAGCATCCTTCGGCAGATTGGGCTTGAGGACGAAAGGGTTGTGCTCCGCTGGATCAGCGCAAGCGAGGGAAAGCGATTCGCCGACACGGTTACCGAAATGGTCGAGAAGCTTAGGGAACTCGGGCCTAACCCGCTCAAAGAGATGTGGCAGATATGAATCTAACAGAAGCGAAACCTCAGGTAGAAAAACAAAGTCCTCTGACCGCATGCAGAGAATTTTTCCGAGCGATGCTGGAGAAAGGAGTGGTGGACGCAGTTCTCGTTCCACAGCACGTTCCGGGCGGGAAGGTCGTCGTCCAGACCCTTGTCACCGAGCCTGCCAAACTCGAAAACGTTGACCCCGTCGCCCCCATACTCATGAGGAACTCCGCCAGCATCGTCAGCGACCTGAGTTTCCAGTCGCCGAAGGGCAAGGTCGCCGCGGTGATGCGTCCATGCGAGATAAATGCCCTCGTGGAGCTGGTCAAATTCAAACAGGCTAACCTCGATGACGTCATTCTCATAGGCGTTGATTGCCCGGGAACCTACGAGCCGAAAGACTACATGCAGATTGTGACCATTGCCGCCGGCGATTTTTCCGAAGAAGTCCTCAGGTGCCTTTCCGAGGGAAAGAGCCCGTCTCTCGAAGGATACGAGATGAGGCAGGCCTGCCGAATCTGTGAGCATCCAGACCCCGCCAACTGCCAGATTCTCGTCGCGCTATGGGGCGCAGACCGCGCTTCCGGCCCTGCCATCGTCCCCGTGGATGAAAAAGGCAGGGAAACGATGGAGAAAGCCGGTTTCCAGCCGCAGGAGCAGCCGCCGAGCCGTCCGGAAATCATCCGCAAGGTCTCAAGCGAAAGGTCCGCTCGGGCCCGAAAAGTCATCGAAGACTTCCAGGAGAAGATAAGCAGTCTCGAGGGGCTGATTGATGAGTTCGCCGCCTGCAAGAGGTGCATGAATTGCCGCGAGGAGTGTCCGATCTGCTACTGCCGTGAGTGCATCTTCACCTCGCCGACCTTTGTACACGAATCGAGCAAGTATCTCAAATGGGCCCGCCAGAGGAAAATCATCAAGATGCCCGTCGAGACGCTCCTGTTTCATCTGACGCGTCTCAATCACATGGTTACCTCCTGCGTCGGATGCGGTCAGTGCAGCAGCGCCTGCCCGAATGGCCTGCCCGTGATGGAGCTGTTTCGGGCGATCGGAACGAACGTTCAGAAAATTTTCGATTATGTGCCAGGGAGAAGCCTCGAAGAGGAGCCGCCGCTCACAACGTTCCGGGAGGAAGAGTTGGAGCCGAGGTGAGCTTCCGCCGCTTTTGAGCGAAGCTCATTGCACAAAGTGATTCGGAGTGAGATTGACTATGGAAGCAAAGCTTTCTCAGGCTACCGTTCACAGCGATTTCGTGAAGAAGGTTGAGGAGCTGAGCGGGCAAGACCTTCTCTCCTGCTATCAGTGCGGGAAATGTTCCGCTGGCTGCCCTATCGTCGAGGAAGCCGAAATTCTGCCGAACCAGATATTGAGGCTCGTGCAGCTCGGCCAGCGAGAGGACGCCCTGGGCTCGCGGACAATCTGGCTTTGCGCATCGTGCTATACCTGCGTCTCGCGTTGTCCTCGCGGTGTTGACCTTTCTAAGGTCATGGAGGCGCTCAGGCAAATTGTCTTGCGGGGGAAGTTTGACCACGTGAAGATTTCCGAACTCGGCCGAGAGAAAATCGGGGAGATGCCTCCCATCGCTCTCATCAGTAACTTCCGCAAATTCACAGGCTGAGAGGTCAAGGTGAAGATTCACTACTATCCCGGCTGCACGTTGAAGGCCACCGCAACGCAGTTCGAGTCGTCGGCCGTTGCTGCTGCTCTGGCGCTCGGCGTGGAGATGGTAGAGCTCAAACGCTGGAATTGCTGTGGGACGGTCTATTCTCTCGCCAGCGACGACCTCATCCGTCAGCTCGCCCCTATCCGCAACCTCATTCGCGTGCAGACTGAAAATGGCAATGCCGTTACCACGCTGTGCTCCATGTGCTTCAACACCCTCAAGAGGGCCAACCTCCTCGTGAACGAGGACCCGGAGAAGAAAACAAAGATAAATGCTTTCATGGATGAAGAGGAAGACTACCATGGGGCCGTGGAAGTCATTCATCTTCTCGAGATTTTGAGAGATAAAGTCGGATTTGAGAGCGTCCGCGGGAAGGTGAACAATCCGCTGAAGGCCCTGCGGGCATCCCCCTATTATGGCTGCCTTCTCCTCCGGCCGGAGGAAGTCGGAATTGACAAAGCCGAATCCCCGACAATCATGGAAAACCTCCTGCAATGCATCGGAGCCGAGCCCATTGATAACCCCTACAAGATGGAATGCTGTGGCTCGTATCAGACGGTGGACAAGCCGGACCTCGTCGTCGAGAAAACGAGGGACATCATCTCCTGGGCTGCCAGAAACAAGGCGGAGTGCGTCGTGGTGAGCTGTCCTCTCTGCTTCTTCAATCTCGATAAAAGGCAGAAGGACCTGGCGGAAAAAGAAACCGGCGCGGTGCTTCTTCCGGTGTTCTACTTCACGCAGCTTCTGGCGCTCGCCCTGGCCCTGGGGCCGCAGGTGTGTGGTTTTGAAAGGCACATCGTTGACCCTCGCCCATTACTTTCAAGCAAGGGATTGATTTGAACGAGCGGTCGAACCGGAAAAAGGTCGTCCAATGGCGGACAGAAAGATAGACAGCCGATGAGTGAGAAACTGGGCTTCGACCAACCTGGCAACCGACCTGCCGAAGCCATGACCCGGCGTGCTCTCGTCATAGGCGGCGGCATCGCCGGGATGCAGACCGCTCTCGACATCGCCAACGCGGGCTATGAAGTCATCCTCGTCGAGCGCGAGCCGTCCATCGGCGGGCACATGATTCAGTTGTCGGAGACTTTCCCGACGCTCGATTGCTCTCAGTGCATCATGACCCCCAAGATGGTCGAAGTCTCCCAGCACCCGGACATCCGCCTCATGACCTATTGCGAAGTGGAGGAGGTCACAGGGAAAGTCGGAGAGTTCAGCGTCACAATCAAAAGGAAAGCCGCTTACCTTGACCGCGAGAAATGCACCGGCTGCGGCCTCTGCATAGAAAAGTGCCCCACGAAAGTCCCCTCGGAGTTCGACCTCGGACTGGGGAAGAGAAAGGCGGTCTACGTTCCCTTTCCGCAAGCAGTCCCGCCCAAGCCGGTCATTGACCCGGAGAATTGCCGCTATCTCAAAGACAAAAAGTGCGGCGTCTGCAAAAAGGTCTGCGACGTCGGGGCAATTGATTTTGACCAGACTGATACCTTCACCGAGGAAAAGGTCGGCGCTATAGTCCTTGCGACCGGATACGACCTTCATCCCAAGGAGAAGATCGCCGAATACGGCTACGGACAGTATCCCGACGTGGTCAGCGGGCTTGAGTTCGAGAGACTGCTTTCCGCGTCAGGCCCCACCAACGGTGAGATTCGACGTCCTTCTGACGGGAAAGTCCCCGCAGAAGTCGTTTTCGTCCAGTGCGTCGGCTCGCGTGACCAGGAGAAGGGTGTTCCCTACTGCTCAAGAATCTGCTGCATGTACACAGCAAAGCACGCCATGCTCTACAAGCACAGGGTTCCTCACGGCCAGGCTTACGTTTTCTACATGGACGTGCGGGCCGATGGAAAGGGGTACGAGGAGTTCGTTCAGAGGGGTGTCGAGGAAGACGGTACGCTCTATCTGCGAGGAAGGGTCTCCCGCGTCTTCCAGCAAGACGGCAAGATTGTTGTCTGGGGAGCTGACACCCTCACCCGAAAAAAGATCGAGGTCGCCGCCGATATGGTTGTCCTGGCCACGGCTATCGTCCCCGGAGCCGGCTCTCGCGAACTCGCAAAGAAACTCGGCATCCTCACCGACGAGTATGGCTTCTACACGGAGGCTGACCTCAAAATGCATTCCGTGGAGACATCGAGGCCCGGGATTTTCTTGGCGGGATGCGGTCAATCACCCAAGGACATTCCCGACTCCGTCGCTCATGCGGGCTGCGCAGCGAGCACGGTCACCGCTCTGTTCTCCGGCCTGCAGGCGGCCTTCCGCTCGGCTTCTTCCCCGTAGTCGAAACTCACTTTGAGGACAGCCCCGACTGCAAATTTGCTCGTTCGAAAAGGGGTGTGCCGCCCGCCTTTGGCCGCCAGTGCGATTCCATCAGCCCGCCACCGCGCAGTCTCGCCGCTACTCAATCGTAACCAACGTCCAGAACCGAAGCTCGGGCAGCTCGATGTAACAAACGTCGCCCTCCGTTTCGACCTTCGCCGATTGCGGTTCACCGTCGTAGCTGAGCAGACGAGCGCGCCCCTGAAGACCACTGAGAATCGAAGCCGGGAAACTGAGCCGCACCTTCTTAGCGGGCCGCATGCGGTCAATCTTATCGTCGTAGTCGCGGTTGAGAACGTGGATGACAATGGGGCCGGCCTCGCCTTTTCGCCTCAGCGTGCAGAGCACTTTTGACGGGCAGTTGACCGAGACGGCATCTACGGTCTCAAAGCCGTCAAACCACTGGGCATTGGCGCGGATAAATCTGTAAAGGGGCGAGTAGGCCTCAATCGGCGCCTGATACCAGTGTGTGCCGAGTTCTCGATTGAAGCACCATTGGCGCCTCGGATGCGGCACCATGAACCACTCCCCGTGCGCATATGTCAGCGCTGTCCAGAACCGCACGAGTTCTTCGGCCCCAGAGGCTTTGACGTGAGACCAATCCCACCCATGAGCTGTCACTGCCATCGGCTTGCCCAGCCGACGAGCCATCTCAAAAGCCTCGATGGCATCGTCAAGTTTGGCCGTGCCCTGCCGGGCATTGAAGTTGACCTCGCAGACGATGTGCGTCAGGTATTTCGCTACGACTGCGTGCCTCTTTTCCGGCAAGCACGCGTTGGCGCTGAGGAGAATCGGATGCCCCGCCGCTTTGGCGCCGACCTCACGCAGCTCCCTCACGTTCTCAGCCGCCCTGTCGAGATGGTATCGCAGGAAAAGCTCCATAAGTGGAATTTCGTTCTGCACTTTCATGTACCGGTTTCGCGTGGTGGCGTGCTGGCGGATTAAGTCGCGGTAGTCGAAGTTGCTCAGGTCCCTCACACCGCCTTTTTCGAGCTGTTCCGGAGTGGCGTGCTTCTTCAGATACTCGCGAAACCCGGCGATGCAGTAATCGCACAGCCCCCCGCCGAAAGCCGTCGCCGCCTGTGCCACGCCGAGGTGGTCATCCACGTGCAGCCCATCGGCGCCCCCGGCCATCGCTTCCCGCACCCGTTTTCGACACCATTCACGAAAGACCGGATGGTTCGTGCAGCCGAAATAGCTCTTCATCCCTTTGTAAGTGTGATCGAAAAGCCACGAAACCTCGATCGGTTTGCCCTCGATGTCTCGTGCGACAGCCTCGCGCAGCTCAGCATTCTCGTAAAGGGTCCTTGCCCCTGCCGTCAAGCACCACATCGAACCCGTGCAGCGAATCCCAAGGTCGTGGTGCATCTTCACGCGCTCCGCCGTCTCAGCCCCGCCCCATGCCACAAACGTCGCACCGTAGGCTTTGTAGGCGCTCTCGTTCGCAGCGTACATGAAAACCACATCGGAGTGCTGCCACACGTCCGCAGTCTGTCCGCCCGTCGCGCCGTCTTCAGCTCTCGCCGTACCGGCCAAGGCCGCGAAAATGAGAACCTGCGTTAGCATGGTAAGTCCCAGTGAGCGTTGCATAGCTCCCTCCTTTCATAGGCAAAACGCCATCCCATGGGAAATGATGCTCGCCAACCGCCCCAAAGCCCGGGAGAACCGGCACCGAGACGACGGCGTCTGCCTGCGATGAGCAGCTTCTCCGAAGCCGTTGCCGTCGAAAACGATAAGCATTTCACGCCCTTGACCTTCCGATTTCTTTCACGAAGACAGCACTTCTGTCAAGCGGTAAGAGCCGGGGTCAATCTTGACGGCAAGCTCATCCGGAATATATCCTTTTGCTTCTTGTAACGCAGCGTGCGATCCTTTTTGCAGAAATAGATTCGGACTAACCGGATTGTGGAGGAGTCATGAAATCGGGAGTGAGGTTGCTCGTCGCAACCGTCCTGGCACTTTTCGTCCTCCAGGGGTCGCCAACTGGCTGGCGAGCTTTGCCAGCGACGGCGCGGCAACGAAGCGCTGTCTCCACGGCTGAACCTCAATCGGAAGCGCAGCCTTCGACTGCAACAGCCAGAGGTAAGCTCATCGAGGGAAGAGCCGGCTACAATTATCTCTGCTTCCTGCCAAAAGGCTATGGTGAGCGACCAACATTCTGGCCTCTGATCGTTTTCCTGCACGGGGCTTCCTCGGACGAGAATCTGGAAAAGCTCAAGCGTTTTGGCCCTATCGAGTATGCCCTGGGCCACGACGACTTTCCTTTCATTGTTGTCGCTCCCGCTTCCTCCCGCGGTTGGTCCGTCAACCTGCTCGATACGCTGCTGGAAAGAGTCCAGGCGCGGTTTCGCGTTGACCGAAACCGGGTCTACCTGACCGGCTTGAGTATGGGCGGGCACGCGACGTGGAAAATGGCCGCGGCCTACCCGAACCGCTTTGCTGGCATCGCGCCGGTTGCCGGGGCGGGAAATCCTCTGCTCGCCCCGACGAGGCTGCGTAACCTCCCCGCCTGGATTTTTCACGGAGAAAAAGACGAGGTCGTTCCGGTCGAGTGCGGGCGCATGATGATTCAAGCGCTCCAGCGCGCCGGCGGCGAAGTGAAATATACCATCTACCCGGATCTTGGCCATGACGTGTGGCAACCTGCTTACGATAATCCCGAACTCTACCGGTGGTTCCTTCAGCACCGAAGGAATGTTCTCCAGCGAAGCCGCTAATTTCACGGGCTACATGTTTGGCAAGCAACGGCAGCCCCCTCGCCGTCCGAGGACGACTTTCAAGCGAGGAGCAAACCCCTCCGAGGGGAACGCTTCGACATTGCCTTTCTGTTGCGCGGCCGGAACGAAGGAATTCGGGTCTGGGGGTTCGGGGTTCAGCCGACACTCGAAACCCGATACCCGGAGCCCCAAAGCTCAGAGGCTTGTTCGTAGCCGGTCCGCATTTGTCTCCGCGCCTCCGACAGAACGGTCGGGTTGTTTCGGTTCCCCTATCCTCCAGAATCGGATTTCTTACCCGAGGATGCAGCAGCGCAGTGCTCAGCGACCTCTTCTGCCGACAGAGCCCGGCCATAAATCGCCACCTCGTCTATCTTACCCTCAAAGTTGGCGAAGTTGTCGTTGCGTCCGCCGATGAAAACCTCTTTCGTACCGGGTGGAAACCCAACTTCCGCTTCGCCGCAGATTTCCGGAGGCGTCTTGCCGTTGAGATAGACAGTCACCTTTTTCCCGTCTCGCACCATAGCTACATGATTCCACGTCCTGGGCAGGATTTCGGTCGTTCCTGCAAGGACTTGATTGAGCGTGTTGCCATTGAAGAACAGAAGTCTGCCCGTGGCCGCGTCTTTGCCACCGATTCCGAGGTGGTCGCCCGGCGCGCCCTCGGCGCCATCTACGCCTCGTGAGAACAGATAGCCTGTGACGGCTCTCGCGTCCGACGGCAAAGCGTTATAGAACCACATCTCGACGCTGTAGGGTTGGTTGATCCCGCCTTCGGCGGGACATACGGTGGATTTCATGCGGCCGCCCGCGAAGTGTGCAGCCCTGTTGATGTGGCAGTCGCCGCACGTCCCTTCGGACGCAGGCCCCTCCAGGTAAAAAGCAATTCCCCCTTCATACTCGCCGTCGTTGGCGTTTCCGGTGGCGTCCAGAGCACGCGGCCCGTTAAATTCTCCCATTCGCCAGTAGGCGGCCGGTCTGGAAGAGAGAACGGCTTTTGCGTAGGGACCATGTTTCTCGACAACTTTGCGCCGGGGCCGCCCTGAAACTCCTTCGAGCAATTCGAGCACCGCCTCTACAATCATCGGCTCTGCATTCACTTCCAGGCCAGCGGTTCGCGCTTCCCAGGTGGTGTAACCGCCGAGCCTGTGCTGTTCCAGCGGAGGAATGTATCCTTCTGCTCCGTTAGCCAGCTCAATCACGAAAGTCGGCACAAGGGGACTGTAAGCTTTTATTTTTAGACCGGTCACGCCGAACACCTCGCACGGAATCCCAACTACCCCGAGGTCTCCAATGCGGACCGCCTGGAGCTTCAGCTCGCGCTTCGGCTGCTCGGCGAGCAAGAGCTGCTCCCGCGCATAAATCTCCGGCAGGGCGGTCGGCTTTCGTCCCTTCATTCCCGCCAAAACCTCTTTCGCCCAGGCAAGACGCTTTGCGTCCGGCAGCCTGACGCTGAGCGCCAGCTTCTTCTCCCGCATTTCTATGGGCACCCAATCGCGGTGCTGGATTTTCGCGTACGCCTCGTATGCCAGGCGCGCGACCTTCTCGGCGAATGCGTCAATATTCTCCGATCTGGGAGGCTGGCTGTAGTCCATCCAGTGCAAATCTCCGCTTGTCCCCTGGGACATCATCGCCACAAACGCTGGGCTGGCATCTCGCGCGCCGACCAGCTCCTTGAGCTTGTCAGAAAACCGACCGAAGTAGTCCGCTGACAACGCCGGAGCGCCGAAGTAATGCATCGAGTAATTGGCCAGAAGCGCAATGGGCCTACCGTCGGGCGATTGCACCGAAAACACCGACAGGGCGGGATCAACCGGACCCGCCGGCCCGACAAAATCCGGGTTCTGGTATCCCGGATGCATCATCGCCCGAACTGTCGGCTGACCAAACGGGTCCGTGCGCACCCTGTCTGGCCTCAGAATCCAACGACGGCAATGCGTGTGCTCCGGAGCGCTCGCCACTGCCCAGCCGACTCTCGCCGGGGCGAGATTTTTCACAGCAAGCTCGATCCCCTCAGCGATTTTCGCTGGCAGAAACCTGCTGTACTCCGCGTCGGCGTCGCTTCCAAGCGCGCCCATGACGGAGGGGGCCGAGTGCGTGTGCGTGGCCGAAATCAGTATCCTGTCGGTGGGGATCCCTGTCGCGTCGTGGGCAAGCCGTTTTGCTTCGTCCAATAGCTCACGGGGCATCAGGCAGTTGTCAACGACTGCAATGGCCACGCGGGCGCTTCCGTCGTCGAGGACAAGGCAGCGCGAGTAAAGCGGGTCGTGGACGCTCGTGGCAGTTCGCTCCTCAAACATCCCGTTGACGATTACGGGGAGCTTCCGCGGCGTGATGTCAACCGCGTGTGCGCCCGCACGGAACAATTTGCGCGGCGACGGCTCGGCGGCCGAATTGCTCTGCGGCTGCGCAATAGCCGCCGAGCGAGCCGTGCCAGCGGCTGCCACTAAACATGCAATCCATGCGATGAAGCTCTTCAGATTAATCGGGCTTCTCATTTTCCACCTCGCCTTCTGACCTCCTCAGCCAAACCTACCCCGCTTTTCAGCTCTTCCTTCATAATACTTCAACTTCCCGGTAACGCCATTGACGTTTCCGGCACCTTCTCCGGAAACGCAACTCTCCGCCGGGCGCCAGACTTTGAACGCTAAAATGCCCGATTTTTCCAGTAAATTCCAGTATTTTCTCGACGAGAGGGGATACTGGAATGCCCCTTTCTCAAGCGCCTGCTGAAATCGCGCATCCGGGAAAGGTTGCGCAGTTGCTGACCTTATGGGAACATTATATCAGCATTTCTACCATTTGTCAATACCGCGCTGTGTCTGGCGATGGGTGGTGCAATCCGAGCCAGCAGAAGGATTGCTTTGGCGACTTCTTCTTGGTGGCACGGGCTGTGAGGGCAGGCAACACGCCTGCGCCGAGTGGTCCGGGGTCGCCGGATACGCATGCCGCAGCTAATGGTCTTTGCGCTGAGAAGGAAACAGCATCAAACCCCCGCGTTCCCGCTTGGCGGGGTGGGGCTAATGCCCCCTTTGGCGGGACACAGATGCAGGCCCCGCAGGGGCGATGTCCCCTCAGACCTGGTCAACGCCCAGGGGGCCGGTCAGAAACCAAGAATCAGAGCCCTGAAGGAGCGCCGCAAAGGACCGCCACTCAATCACAGCCGCACCCGGTCCCTCATATTGGTTGACACTAAAGCGGGTCGCGCTCAAAATAAGGTCAAGGCGCCGGAGTGCAGCATCTCGGACCCGAAGATTGCGGCTGAGCAGCGGAGAACTCCGCGACCGGTTGGCTGCTGGTGGAGCATGTCTGCATCGGAGGGCAGCGCGCTCGCGGTCGTTAGCGTTGGCTTAGTATAGGCTTCAGTCTTTCGTTCGGCGCCGGGCAGAAAATGACGGGAGAGAGATGAATCGGATAAGGGTTCTTTCGGATAACGTAGCGAACAAGATTGCGGCCGGAGAAGTCATCGAGAACCCGGCTTCTGTCGTCAAGGAGCTTATCGAGAACGCGATTGACGCAGAAAGCACGGAAATTAGTGTCGAGGCGAGGTCCGGCGGAAAGACCTTCATTTCCATCTCTGACAACGGCACCGGAATGAGCAGGGACGATGCGGTTCTGGCTCTGGAGAGACATTCGACAAGCAAGATTCGCTGGGTGGCCGACCTGGAGAAAATAAACACGCTCGGCTTTCGGGGGGAAGCAATTCCGAGCATCGCTTCGGTCTCTCGATTCACTGTCGCAACCTGCGAGAGGGATTCCCTCGTCGGGACGTTTCTGAAAGTGGATGGCGGCAAGCTCGTCAACGTGGTGGACATCGGACGGTCCTCGGGGACGACAGTGGAGGTGCGAGACCTTTTCTTCAACGTCCCTGCGCGCCGAAAATACATGCGGTCGGCAGAGAGAGAAGCGGCAGCCATCGCAAGGCTTATGGACACTTACGCCCTCGCGTCCCCTCATATCTACTTTCGCCTGGTGCATAACGACAGGGATGTCCTGGTGGCGCCAAAGACCGACAGCCAGCAGCAGAGACTTACAAAGGTCCTCGGCAAGAAGACTGCCGAGCAGCTCATCCCTTTCAAATACGAAGAAAAGGGTGTCATAGTGCGGGGGTGTGCGGGACATCCGGAGGCGACAAGGTCGGACCGTTCGGGTCAGGTTTTGTACGTCAACAACCGCCCCGTGGTCAGCCCCCCTCTATCGTACGCTCTTATGCTTGCTTACAAGACGCTCGTGCCGAAAGGAAGATTTCCCCTGGCGGTTTTGTTTGTCGAGATCAGCCCCGAATTCGTGGACATGAACGTTCATCCCACAAAGAAAGAGGTGCGGTTCAAGAACGAGTGGGAAGTCCGTGACATCGTTTTGCGAGGCGTGTCCATTGCGCTGAAGGAGTCGGACCTGGCGCCGCATTTCCTCTCGGAGCAGTACGAAAGGCCGCCGCAGCCGAAAAGCGAACTCGAGAAGGCTATCGCGAGGCGGATGGAAAAGACGTTTCCGGCGGCGCCTGCCCCGAAGGAGGCCGGACCTAAGAAGGATGCTGTCACGGTCCTTCCTCAACCGGATGAACAAGTCGAACTGCCGTTGAGGACGGGGCGAAGAAACCCGCTGAGGTTTCTCTCCCAGTTAACGGACACCTACATCCTCGCCCAGGACGAGGAGGGGTTGGTGGTCGTTGACCAGCACGCCGCCCACGAAAGAGTTCTTTACGAGAAGGTCATGGCAGGGCTCAGCAAAGGCGATTGCCAGTCTCAGCGGCTGCTAATCCCCACGACCATCGAGGTGTCGTCGGAGGAGAGCTTTCTTCTGCGGGAGAACGAGGGCCTCCTGGGAAAAATTGGCTTTGAGATCAGGCCTTTCGGGGAGCGGACGTTGATTGTCGAGGCGGTGCCATCGTTTTTTCCTACGGCAGACACCAAAACTGCCGTGAGAGATTTTCTCTCCCAGGTCAGGCAGTCGGGGAAGGAGTATGATTCACAACGGGAGAAGATTGTTGTTCGTTCGGTTTGCCGCTCGGCGGTCATGGCGCATCATCGGTTAACTGCGGAGGAATGTGAGGGGCTGCTGACAAGGCTGATGTTAGCGGAATTCCCATATACCTGCCCGCACGGCCGCCCGACTATGGTCAAAATGAGCCTGAGAGAAATCGAGAAGCGGTTCAAGAGACGATGAGGGGCTTCTTACCCCGTAACGCTGCCCTCTGGGCGGCGGTGTCGGGGGCGTCTCGCCCCCGCTGCGGGCAGGATGCCCGCAGGACAGCCAGCGGGACGCTGGCGGTACGCTGGAGAGGATACGTCATGGCGGCGATTGTCTTCCTTGTTGGCCCAACAGGGGTCGGCAAGACCGAAGTTTCGATATGGCTGGCGAAGAGAATCAACGCGGAGATTGTTTCCGCCGACTCCATGTCGGTTTACCGTGGGATGGACATCGGCACCGCAAAACCGACGCCGCGACAGCGACGTGAGGTCCCACATCACCTCATTGACGTGGTCGAGGCAACCGAGCCGTTCAGTGTCGGGAAATTCCGGGAACTGGCCGCCGCGGCCATTGAGGAAATCAATCGGAAAGGGAAGGTTTCGCTCGTGTCAGGGGGAACGGGTCTTTACGTTCGCTCGCTGTTAGATGGGCTTTTTGAAGGTCCCGCCGCGGATTGGGACCTGCGAGGCGAGCTCCTCGCCGAGGCGGAGCGAAAGGGGGCGGAAGCCCTTCATGCCCGACTCAAGGAAGTTGACCCCGAATCGGCAGAGAAACTTTCCCCGAAAGACGTCCGCCGTCTTGTCAGAGCGCTGGAAGTGCACATTAAGACTCGTCGCCCCATTTCCCAGTTGCAGGTTCAATGGAAGCAGAGGCGAGCCGTTCCGCCCATCTTCGGATTGACCATGCAGCGGGAAGCCCTTTACGAGAGGATTGACCAGCGCCTGGAGGAGATGTTCCGGGAGGGCCTCGTCGAAGAGACCAGGCGCCTGCTGGACCGAGGTCTCCGGCAGAACAGGACAGCCATGCAAGCCCTCGGATACAAGGAAGTCATCGGATTCCTCGACGGGCATTACTCCATGGAGGAAGCGAAAAGGCTCTTGAAGAGGAATACACATCGCTTCGCCAAGAGGCAATTGACGTGGTTTCGCAAAGATGATAGGATTAAGTGGCATAATTTCAGCGATCACGATAGCAGCGAACAACTTTGCGAGGCTCTTCTGGAGGGTGTGCGGCAAGCGATTGAGTAACCCCGCATTCGGCGGGGCATGTGGCAGCCGCCCCGATGTGAAGGTATTCGGGGCAACAGAGACTCCTACACAGAGGCAGATTTTTTGGAACTGACAGAAACGGAAAGGGACGGGCGCAGGGAAAGAGCGCTGCTGGTCGGTGTTCAGCTCGACGGGACTTTGAGGTCAGAAGTTGATGACCACCTCGGAGAGCTGGCGGAGCTTGCCCGGACGGCAGGGGCTGACGTTGTACAGCAAGAGGTTGTCAGGAGGAACAAGCCTACCCCCGCTTTCTATATAGGGAGGGGGCGAGTGGAGGGGCTGCGCGGCCTCTGCCAGGAGACTCAGGCTGACTTGGTCATATTCGACGACGACCTGAGTCCCGCCCAGCAGAGAAACATAGAGGGGATTATCAATAGAAAAGTAATTGACCGCACGGAGCTTATCCTCGACATTTTCGCCCAGCGTGCTCGCACGAGAGAGGCGAAGCTTCAGATTGAGCTGGCTCAGTTATGGCATCTTCTGCCGAGGCTGACGAGGAGGTGGACGCACTTATCGAGGCAGCCGGGCGAGATAGGGACGCGAGGCCCGGGCGAGACACAGCTTGAGGTTGACCGCCGCCGGGTCAAGGAGCGCATCCACCGGTTGAACATAGAGACCCAGGCTGTAAGAACCCATCGCGCTACCCAGCGAAAAGCCCGCAGGAGAGGCTTCTTTAAAACTGCTTCCCTCATCGGCTACACGAACGCCGGGAAATCCACCCTTCTTAATGCTCTGACAACAGCGGAGGTCAGTGTCGAGGAAAAACTGTTCACGACACTCGACCCGACGACCCGAAAGCTCCTCCTGCCGAACAATCAGGTTCTCTTTCTTTCCGACACGGTCGGCTTCATTCGCAAACTCCCGCACCACCTCATTGATTCCTTCCGGGCCACGTTCGAGGAGGTGACGGAGGCGGACCTTCTGATCCACGTGTTGGACGTCAGCGATCCTCAAGCGGACGAGCGGTCTAAGAGCGTTTACGAAGTCCTGAGGCAAATCGGATTCAAGGACAAGCCAATAATTACCGCGCTCAACAAGATTGACAGGCTCAAGAACCTCGCTCCTGTGGAGAGGTTGGCGCGCACGCACCCCAACTGCGTCGCCATATCCGCAAAGGAGGGCACCGGACTCGGCGAGCTTGTCAGGCAACTTGAGGCATGTCTCGCAGACCTCCTGGTCTTCGTGAGGCTGAGAGTTCCGCAGAGTCAATCGCGGCTCATCTCTCGGATTCACGCAGAAGGGAATGTTGTCAGCAAGGAGTACGAAGGAAACGACGTTATTCTCTGTGCGGAAGTTCCTGCGAAGTTGGCGGCTGTCGCCACGGGCTTCCTGGAGGATTGATGGGTGCCGAGATGGTGGCGTCCCGCCTTTGGTCCCGCCAAGGCGGGATGAATAACCTAAGACCATGGGCAAGATGCCCATGCCGCCAGCGAAGAGCATGAACAGCCGCACAGGACGCCGGGATGGGTCGTGCGGCCCGCCGTGAACGGCTGGAACACGCACGACTACGAGCCAGAAGACGCGGAGAAGAAGCAATCATGAAGGGTGGACTCTTGTGGCTAATGCTGCTCTGCGCTACCGGTCAAGCAAACGAATCGCGTGAGAGCGGGCCTGGGCAGGGAGCCCCATTGCTTCCGGTTTTCGCCGCGGAAGACTTATATTGCGCTTACATGCAGAACGAAATCGCGGCGGACCTCCAGGCCAAGGGGAAAATCGTCGTTGTGGACGGGACGGTGTCTGAAATAGCGCGAGATGAAGATGGGCGCGCTTACGTCGAGCTTCGCGTTGCCGAGTCGAGACTAAAACGCGTCTGGGCTCTTGGGCCGCCACCGCTTTATCGACCGTATGAGAAACTGGAAATGCCCCCAGGGCCCCTTTCACGAATACGCGCCCGGACCAGCCTCGTCAGGTGCTATTTTTCTGGAAACGATGAAATCGAGGCGGCCGGCCTGAGGCCGCGCCAACACGTTCGAATACAGGGATTGTGCCTCGGGAAGTTGATCACGGGCGAGGTTGTCCTGGGCGAGCTGGGAACGCTCGGCCGGAAAGCCTTCGTCGTACGCCTTTCGGCATGTCGGGTTCACACGATCTTCCCGCCGAAGGCTCCCGCTGCGCGGGGGCCGTAGTTCGCCTGCGATATCCGCGCTCTCTGCGGTGAAAAGAAGGGAGGACGAGATTTTCTTGACGAAGCCTTCCGGTCAGGCTGCGTTTATGGGGGGATATGTCAGAGCCAGCGAAACAGTACTTCAAAATCAAAGAGTTGCCGGTGCATGAGAGGCCGAGGGAGCGCCTCGAAAAACTCGGCGCCGAGGCCCTCTCGGATGCAGAGCTTTTAGCTATCATTCTGAGGACGGGCGTGGAAGGGTCTTCTGCACTGGGTCTGGCGAATCGTCTCCTTTTCAAGTTCGGCGACCTGAAATCTCTGGCGGCTGCTTCCCCGGAGCAGTTGTGTCAGATCGAAGGTATCGGCCCCGCAAAAGCGGTTCAGGTCAAAGCTGCCCTCGACCTCGCCAGGAGGTTGTCGGGTTTCAGGCCGGCGGATAGACCTGCCATCAGGAGCTCGCGAGACGTTTTCGCGCTTCTATCCGATGAAATGCGTCTCGAGGAAAAGGAATGCTTCAAGGCGCTCTACTTGGATGTCAAGAACCGCGTGAAGAAGGTCGAGACAATCTCCGTCGGGACACTCAGCGCCAGCCTGGTCCATCCGAGGGAGGTCTTCAAATCGGCTATCCGGGATAACTGCGCGGCGGTCATCATCGTTCACAATCATCCCACGGGAGACCCAACTCCTTCCTCACACGACACCGAGACCACCGAGCGCATCAAAGCCGCGGGGAAAATCCTCGGCATCGAACTCCTCGACCACATCATCATCGGGGAGGGAAGATACTTCAGTTACAAAGACAAAGACATGATATGAGGGACGCCAGTTGTCGGGCAAACGAAAGAGAATCGTGGTTGTGGTCACGTTTGTTTGCCTATTCGTGTTTCTCAGCCTGCCGATAAAGGTCTCAAGGTCGGTCAAGGAGGTGATAACGGACTTTTTCTACCCGGTTTTCTCGGTGAGCCGTTCCGTCATTGACAAAATGCGCGATATATGGGAGGTGACGTTTCACGGCGACAACATCGTCCGGGAGAATCTCCGCAAGGAACGCGAGATACTCAGGCTCCGCGCAAGGCTCGCTGAGGCCCGCGAGAAGGTCAGAGAGCTCGCCTCTCTCGACAAGCAGCTGCGGGAAGTGGCGGAATCCGGTTTCGATGTTCTTGCCGCCAGGGTCATTGGAAGGGAGGCGGATAGCTTCTACCAGACGCTTCTGATAGACCGCGGCACAAAGGACGGCGTGAAAAGCGGGACGCCGGTCCTTTACGGCGACAACCTTGTGGGGCGCGTCGCCGAGGTTGGCAGGAGGTGGAGCAGGGTCAGGTTGATTCTCGATGTCCGAAGCGCCATTCCCGCGATGACTCTCAATGGAAACGTGAGAGGAATGGTCATCGGGTCGGGACCCGGAGAGTTGAAAATGACCCTGATCGAGCATAACGCTAAGCTCGAAGTCGGCGACACGGTTGTCAGCGCCCGTCTGGACAACATCCTTAATCCGGATGGCGCGCCTCTCTCTCAGGGATTGGTCATCGGAAAAATCGCCAGCGTCTCCCACGAAGAAGGGCTTTATCAGTCGGCAATACTCGATTCGCAGGTAAGTTTCTCAGACATTTCGGAAGTGCTGGTTGTGGTGTCAAAATGAGAGCTCGCAACGTGGTCGCGGTTCTCCTGGCGGGGGTCGTCTTGCAGGTCGTTCTCCCAAACGCTTTCGGCCTCTACGAAGCTTTGCGGATTCAGTTCGCGCTGATTGCCCTGGTCTGTTTCAGCCTCGAGAGAGATTGGTTTCAGTCGGCTATGGTTGGGGCGGCTGGCGGTTTCATCATGGACTTGTTTTCCGGGGGGCGAATCGGTGTATATGCCCTCTCCTACGCGGTCATCGGATTGCTTATCGGACGATTCCAGGAGAGGCTTTACAAGGACAACTCTGTGGCAATTGCAGGGGTGATGGTTGGCGCGTCGTTTCTGAGTTCCGTTCTTGTTGTCAACGTGCTGTCGCTATATGGGATTCAGTTCGATTATCTGGGGCTTTTGACGAGGTCTCTCCTTCCCTCCGCAGCAGGCAACGCCATCGTCGGGTGCACAATCTTCGCCATATTGAGGAGAATAAAGCATGCTCGTTCAAGGACCTGGAAAAGGTCTTATCGGTAGAGGAAGAATCCTCCTGATAATCGTCGGAGTCTCCCTGTGCGCGGTCAGCGTGAGGCTGTGGTCTTTACAGGTGGCCAATGCGGACAAGTATCGGCAGAGAGGGCTCAGGAACAGAATTCGCACCGTCGTCCTCAAGCCGCTCCGGGGATGCATATATGACCGAAACTCCCAGCTTTTGGTCGGGAGCACGCTTCGCTTCGATGCCTCCGTCTCCTACACCGAAATGGAGAGGAACACAGACCCTGCCCCCTACACCCCAACCCCTCCCGCCCAGCGGGTCTCGGGTTCGGGGTCTGGGGTTTTGGGCGTCCTTCACCGTGTCTTAGGAATGCCAGAAGACCAGATCAAAAGGAAGCTTGACCCTCGCAGAGCCATCCCCTACCTGCCGGTGAAGGTCAAGCGAGGCATCACTCAGGAGCAATTTTATCAGTTGAAGTCTGTGGAGGCGGACGTTCCGGGTCTTCTGGCGGAGGTGGAGCCGTCCCGGCATTACGTCGAGGGGACCCTCGCAGCCCACGTCATAGGAGCGGTCGGGGCCATATCTCCTGAAATGTATCGGACGTACAGAAAGTGGGGATACCTACGCGATGACGTCGTTGGAATCATGGGACTGGAGAGAACTTTCGAAAGATTCCTCCATGGCCAGAAAGGTCTTCTCAGGGTGCAGGTGGACAACCGAAGTCGCCTCGACAGATTGGTCCAAGAGGTCAAACCAAAGCCCGGCAAAGACCTCTACCTGACCATTGACCTGCATCTTCAGAGGTCAGCCGAAACCGCTCTTCTTGGCAGAAGAGGGGCCATCGTCGCCCTCGACCCTCGCAACGGCGATGTCCTCGCTATGGCCAGCAGTCCTGTGTTCGATCCAAACGTCTATTCCCTTCCCAGGAGCGACCAGGACGTGCAGAAAATAGAAGAGTGGGGAAGCGACCTCCACAAGCCGCTTTACAACAGGGCCATCAGCGTCGCTTATCCTTTCGGCTCCACGTTCAAGGCGATGGTCGGATTGGCTGGACTGGAAACAGGAAAAATCTCCAGAGGGAGTGCTTTCTACTGCCCCGGGTCATTCAGCCTCGGAGGGAGCAAGACGTGGCGCTGCTACCACAACAATAGCCACGGCTACTCCGCAATCGCCGACGCACTGAAGGAATCGTGCAACGTCTTTTTCTACAACTTAGGATGGCGGTTAGGCTCTGACGCCATTTGTTCCATGGCCGCAAAATTCCATCTGGGACAAAAAACCGACATTCCCCTCCCCATGGAGGCCAGCGGGATCAATCCCGATAGGAATTGGAGGGACGCGACGGGCTTCAAATGGTACGCCGGCGATACCATAAACCTTTCCATAGGGCAGGGGCCGCTGGAGGTGACGCCCCTTCAGGCAGCTATTGCTTACGCAGCCATTGCGAACGGAGGAACGTATTTCCGACCGAGGCTCGTGGCAAAAATCGGCGAAGGGCCCGAAGAGGTGGTCTTCCCTGTTCGTTCCGAACCATTGCCCCTGAAGGAAAGCTCGCTCCTCATCATCAGAGAAGGGTTGAGGAAAGTCGTGCAAGAGCCGGGAGGCACCGCTTACCGGGCGTTCGAAGATGCCGCCTCTCTCAGGGTCGCCGGGAAAACCGGAACCGCTCAGTACGGGCCGGAAAACGAGAACTCGTACGCCTGGTTCGCTGGCTATGCTCCGTGCGATGAGCCGCGAATCGTTGTTGTCGTCCTCATCGAGGAGGGAGACACCGGCGGCAAAACTGCCGCCCCTCTCGCCAAACAAGTCCTCGTGGACTTCTTCACCGCGGGCGGATGAGCCACCTTTCAGCGAAGCAGCAGACTGAGATTTCGGCAACGGGGAAAATAATTGCTCGGCGTACGAGAAATGGGTAGCCTTGTCCCCTGTTCCTGACCGGGACCAGCACCTCAGCGAAGGTATGAATCAGGACGTCAAGTTTCAGAATGGAGGATAGCGCCAGAGCAGCAAGGCGCACGATTTCTGGGGTGTGGCCGCCAATCGGTGGCAGATTCCGAAGCTCAACGGGGCTGGCCCGAAAGGAGAGCCTCCTCTGGCATCCCGCCTTTGGCGGGACCCGTGGTTGGCGTCGTGGAGGGCTGATATGGGCAAGATGCCCATGCCGTCAAAATACAGCCGCACCCTTCACCTCGCCCGGATTGTCAGTGGGATTCTTAGAGCCGGGGGCGTGCTTGGCACCGGTTCTTGGAAGGGTTTCCCTTCAGCTCTGCCAGAATCTTCTCGGTAGCGGTGGCGCCGACGCGAGTGCAGCCGAGTTCCCGGACGCGCAGCAATCGTTCAAGAGAACGGACCCCGCCTGCGGCTTTCACATGGACCGAGGCAGGGCAATGCTTCCCCATTAGCTGTATATCCTCGTCGGTGGCGCCTCCCGTGCCAAACCCGGTGGAGGTCTTGACGAAATCAACCCCAAGCTCCGAGCAAATTCGGCATAGCTCGATTTTGTGGTGGTCTTTTAGATAACAGTTCTCGAAAATGACCTTCAGGATCGCTCCGTACTTACGGGCAACCTCCAGAACCGCCTTCACATCCTCTTTCACATATTCCCAGTCTTCGCTTAGCACCTTTCCGACATTTGCGACCATATCCAGCTCCACTGCTCCGCTCTCGCACGCATCGAGGGCCTCCTGCCGCTTGACCTCCGTCGAGTGCCCGCCGTGAGGAAAGCCGATTGTTGTCCCGACGCGAACGCCGCTCCCTTCGAGAATCTCCTTCGCACGGCTGACGAAATAAGGTTTGGTGCAAACGCTGGCGACCTTCAATCGCCGAGCCAGAAGGCATCCGGTTTCAAGCTCCTCGTCAGTCAGCGTCGGATGAAGCAGCGAATGGTCAATCATCCCTGCGATTTCCTCGTAGCGTATCTTTTTCATATTTGCTCCTCGCAGGCTGGTTCTCGGCGGTCCCGAAACGACCCGGCTTGTTCACGTCTCAGAGTCTCCACAACTGCCGAACGAATGTCAAGGGGACGCAGCCGTCTCCACCGCTAAATTCCGGCGCCCAACACGGCGGCCGAAGCAATTCATTGTGGGGTTCCGAGGGCTAATGAAAGAGCTTGGTGAGTTCGCAGAGCCTGATCCGCGATGCGGCAGACATAGCGGAAGAGCCCTGCCGCTCACGTGTGTGGCTGTATTTTCGGGTGCGGCTGTATTTCCGGGGCAGCCAGCTGGTGCCCGGAGCACCCCGTCGGGGTCGCGCAAGCCAAGAACAGGTTTCATGCCCGGTCGTCTACCCGCCAATCACGGGCGGGACGCCCGTGCCACGATTACGCAGCCACACCCGTATTTTCGTGGCAGGTTGTGAGGTGGGCTGATATGGTGCACCAGAGTGCGAAGCGGAGAATTGGGCAAGCAAAGGAGGTGTTTGAATACGAACGAAGAGCGCCTCAAGCGGCGGCTGCGTAGGGATGCGTTGGGGATAATCGAGAAGGTCTCGGCGAAGATGTCCGGTTCTGTCAGGTGCTTTGGGGATGTGGAGAAGGCCCTGAAAGAGGCTACAGAGCAACTGGGAAGGGAATGGTTGCAGACGTCGTGCGACGAGGCGCAGGACGATTCGGCAACTCCGTTGTGTCCGCACTGCGGTGGTCCCGCCTAAGGCCGGACAGAAGGAGCAGGCTAAGAAACCAGTGATTTGTCCGGGCGGGGATGTGGAGGTGAAGAGAAGGGGGAGGTGGTGCGAGAAGTGCGAGATGGAGGGAGAGGTGAGGGGGCCTTGGGCGCGGCTGTATTTGGGTGGCGTGGGCTTCGTGCTTGCGCCCGGCTCGGCCCTATGGCGCGGTTGCAGGGCTTGGTGGCATTGGAAACGGCGCTCTGTGCCGCCCCGTTGGGGCTTGGCGTCTCCACCACGCATAAGCCCCGAAGGGGCGCGAGACCGTAGCCCTGGGCAACGCCCAGGGACGGCTGCACATAAATAATCGCAGCTCTGAAGGAGCGGCATAGTCGTATGCCGCCCAATCGCAGCCACACCCGGGGTCTTGCGATAATTGCGAAATGATTCCGGAAATGAGACAATGTCGAAGCGCGTGGAACCATTACTGGAAAAGGAGGAGGATTATGAAACGGATGCTTGGTCTGATTGTAATCATTGTTATTGGCATGGCGTCCTTTCGGACGTTTGCCGCAAAGCCCGTCGAGGAGACAATCTTCAACGGCAAGGACCTCACCGGTTGGGACGGTGACCCGCGTCTCTGGTCGGTTGTGGACGGCTCAATTCGCGGGCAGACCACGAAAGAAAATCCCGCCCGAGACAACACGTTCTGCATCTGGCGCGGCGGGAAATTGAAGGACTTCATCCTCAAGATCAAGTTCCGCATCGAGGATGGCAACTCCGGGATTCAGTATCGCAGCAAGGACCTGGGCCAATGGCGAGTCGCCGGCTACCAGGCGGAAGTCGAAAACAGCCCGGGGAAGGTCGGCTTCCTGTACGACGAGCGGGCTCGCGGGTGGATGGTGAATGTCGGCGATATCATGGTGGTTGATGAAAAGGGCAACAAGAACGTCGTGGGGAAGATCGCCGATAGAGATGCGCTCATCAAGGCCGGCTACTACAAGGAGAAGGACTGGAACGAATACACGATTATCGCGCGGGGCAACCACCTGATTCACATGCTGAACGGATTCCAGACCATCGAGATGATTGATAACGACCCGAAAGGGAGGGCGATGGAGGGGATCCTTGCGCTGCAAATTCACGTGGGTCCGCCGATGACGGTTGAGTTCAAGGACATTCGGGTCACGCATTTGCCAGACCATTTTGGCGAGGCGAGGCTTCTATTCAATGGCAAGGACCTCGACGGCTGGACGCTTTCCAGCGACGCCCTGAGGGGCACCTGGAGCGTCAAGGACGGTGTGATGGTCAACACAGGCCAGCCCATCGGCTACATTCGCACCACGGAGGATTTCACTAATTATGTGCTGCGGGTTCAGTTTCGCCACGCCGGAACGGGCAACGGGGGCGTGCTCCTTCGGATGGTTGGTCCGGACAAAGTGTGGCCGCGGTCTATTGAGGCTCAGGGGCAGTACCAGGCGGCGGGTGATATATGGAACATTGACGAGTTCCCGATGAAGGTTGACCAGGCGCGGACGAGCGGCCGGCACACTCGCAAGATGCACGCATCCAATGAGAAACCCGTCGGCCAGTGGAACCAGTACGAGATCACGCTCGATGGGGGGTATCTCGAGTTGAAGGTCAACGAGCTCGTGCAGAACACCGCCACCGATTGCTGGGAAACGCCCGGCAAGATTTGCCTGCAATCCGAAGGGTCGCCGATGGAGTTCCGCAACCTGGTCCTGATCCCGATAAAGAAATGACAGAAAGAGGGGTCCCGGCGGGCGCCAGCCTTGCGGTCTCCGGGAGCTCTGGGGTTGCGGGTCTTGGCGGGCAGAGCGGCTGCTTCTCGCCGACCCCGCTACCGACGGTCAGGCCAGTGCGCCCGAAGACCTTCAATCGGCGACGACGCAGCACGCTCCCTCGCGGTGATATGCCGGCGTCGCCGCTCAAGTCAATTCCGGCGTCTGTCTTGGCGAAGTTGCCTCCCGCATCCTCAAAGAGGTAGTCATACCCGGCGCGAATGGCCAGAGTCATTGTCTTGCTGAGCCCGAAAACAATTCCGGCTCTGCGTTGGACAAACGAAGGCAGGTTTGGTAGTATTCGTTCTGCAAGGAGGAACGCGTGATAGAGATTTACGACATCAGCAACGGCAAGCTGAAATATTCGGCATACACCTTCTGGCAGTTGACTGAGATGGTGATGGAGGACTTTGCCTACCACACGGGAGACGACGACAACGACATCCTCGGGTGGATACGTGACAAGGCCAGAATCTTGTGCAAGGGCGCACTCAAAAAAGAGGCGTTCAAGCGGCTGGAGGAACTGCTGAATTTCGCAGATAAGAATGGGCATCGTGCCTTCGCGTCTCGCGTCAGCAATGTCTTAGGCGAACTGGCCTTTGAGGATGGTCAACACGAATCAGCCATTCAATATTCACAGAGAGGCCTCGGCCTTTTGCCGGACAGCCTCGAGGCTCTTCATCAACTGGCTCGTGCATTTTCTGCCCTCGGCCAGCACGAGAAGGCAGCAGAGGTCTGGCGAAAGATAGCCGGGATATTCCCTTCCGAAGAAGCTCTTCTCGCCCTGGCGGAGGTTTTTTTCGCGCTGGGGAGACATAGAGACCAGGAGAGAGCTCTGGTGTCGCTCGTGAGGGGCTATCCCCGCTCAATCAGGGGTCTGCATGCGCTCGCCCAGTTCTATGCCCGGCTGGGGAAGAACAAGGCCGCGGCTCGCCTGATTCAGCGTATTGTTGAACTCGCTCCGGAAGGGGGAGAAAGGTTGGAGCCGTTCTTCAACGAATTCGCCGAGGCACTGATCTGGTCGAAGTATAATTACGAGGCGAGAAAGGTGGATAAGGTCCTCGAATTCCTCGACGAGGAGCAGGAAAGAAACCCCCAGGAATGGTTGGGCCTGCTGAAGGCCGTAATGCTCTACAAGCTCGATAGGAGATTGTGCAGGGAAGAGTGCTGCCACGAATTGGGGAAGTATTTCGACTGGATCGGCTACGAGAAAAGCCAGCTCACGGATGACCTGCGCCGCGTGAGGGAGGTGTTCGGAGAGGAATTCTCCCGCGGGGTCGTTCGATTCATCAACAACCAGTTTGACAGGCACCTTCTTCGGAAGGAGAGAGAAAAAGCCTCCACGCTTTCTGCCACCGGCCCCCGTGAACCGATAAGCCCGTCGCCAGCTACCTCGCAGGGAGAAAAAAGACGGAGCACCAGGCGGCCCAACCCCTTGCCTGCACATTCAGACACTTCAGCGAAACGCTCTAACCGAATTGTTTGAGATAGGAGTGGATGAACTGGTCGAGGTCGCCGTCCATGACCGCTTCCACGTTTCCTGTTTCCACTTTCGTCCGGTGGTCTTTGACCATGGTGTAAGGCTGGAAAACGTAGGAGCGAATCTGGCTGCCCCACGCGATTTCCTTCTTCGGGCCGTATTCCTTCTTCAACTGCTCTTCTCTTTTCCTCATCTCGTATTCGTAGAGGCGTGAACGGAGTATCTTCATTGCCACGGCTTTGTTCTTATGCTGAGACCTCTCGTTCTGGCAGCGAACGACGATCCCCGTCGGAATGTGAGTTATCCGGACCGCAGAGTCTGTCACGTTAACGTGCTGCCCGCCCGGACCGCTTGAGCGAAAGGTGTCTATCCGCAAGTCCTTCTCGTCAATTTCGACCTTCACATCTTCCTCGATCTCCGGGGAAACGTCAACCGAAGCGAAGGATGTATGCCGCCTTTTGTTGGCGTCGAAGGGGGAGATGCGAACAAGGCGGTGAACGCCTTTCTCCGCCTTCAAATAGCCATAGGCGTAATCGCCCCGCACGACCGCGGTGGCGTTCTTTATCCCGGCGGCTTCCCCAGGCAAAATGTCGAGAACCTCGAGGCGGAAGTTATGGTCTTCCGCCCACCTTTTGTACATCCTCAGCAGCATATCAGCCCAGTCGCATGCTTCGGTTCCGCCTGCCCCGGCGTTGATGCTCAGGATTGCGTTTTTCATGTCGTTGGGCCCGCCGAGCATCTTCTTCAGCTCGAGGCTGTTCAATTGGCGGGCTATACTTTGCAGCTCCTCGGAGATTTCCCGCAGGGAATCCTCAAAGTTTTCGTCCTCTGCGGCAATCTCCATCAGCACCGCGGCATCGTCCACAGACCGTGTCAGCTCGCGCAGCGGCCCTACCCATTCTTTCAGTTGGCTCACCTGCGAGATAACGTTCTGGGCTGATTCGGGGTCATCCCAGAATTCGGGACGGGACATCTTCTCCTCGAGGGCTTTCAGCTCTTCGGCCTTCTTATTGAAGTCAAAGATACTCCTTCATTTTCAACAGGCGGGACTGAACCTCGGCGAGTCTGTCTTTTAGTTCCTGAAGCATCCCCAAAACTCCTATTTGACGTGGGCGATTCCCTGAGCAATTGCCTTCTTCTGAATCTCTATTATATCCCCAATCCCCTTTTTTGCAAGGGAGAGCATTTGCTGCAACGCGCGGCTGCTGAAGGGGCGCCGTTCGGCGGTTGCCTGAACCTCAACGAGTCTGCCGCTTTCGGTAGCAACAACGTTCATGTCCACCTCTGCACGGCTGTCCTCCTCGTAACATAGGTCGAGGAATATTGTCCGGTCCACAATCCCGACGCTGACCGCCGCCATATGCTCCCGGCACAGAGGCGAGGTGATGGAACAAGCCCTTCTTATTTTCTCCAGAGCGATGGCCAGGGCGACGAATCCGCCGGAGATGGCGGCCGTCCTCGTGCCGCCGTCGGCCTGAAGCACGTCGCAATCAACCCAGACCGTTCTCTCGCCCAGCGCCGCGAGGTCAACCACGGACCGGAAACTGCGGCCGATGAGCCGCTGGATTTCGTGGGTTCTGCCGGCGATTCTGCCCCTCGAGGATTCTCGCGGAGTGCGCTCGAGACCGGACGCAAAGGGAAGCATCGAATACTCCGAGGTTACCCAGCCAGTCTGGCTTTCGCCTGCCTCTTCGCGCAGCCACCTCGGAACGCTTTCCTCGACTGACGCGGCGCAGACGAGCTTTGTTTTCCCGAACTCCACGTATGCGCTCGCCAGGGGGCTCTCCAGATAATTCGGAACTATCTTAACCGGACGAAGTTGGTCCGGTCTACGCCCATCAATTCGCCTCGTTTTCAATGTCGCCTCGATCACCCAGTAACGCTGCCCTCTGGGCGGCAGTGTCGGGGGCGTCTCGCCCCCGCTGCGGGCACGGTGCCCGCAGGACAGCCAGCGGGACGCTGGCGGTACGGTTAGGCTTCTGCTGATATCACATAGTTAACAAAGATATTGGTTCGTCGAGGGCGAAGTGTCAAGGGGGAACTTCCGAACGCAGGCGAAGGTAGTGTACTTAAAAGTGTGTAAATTTTGCGTAAGAGAAAGAGAAGGGTGTATTCTCCCCTCAAAAACGAAACGAGAAGTTTAAGGCTTAAGAAGGGAGGCTACACCCATGGTGAAGGAACTTGA